>ERZ773214.114-NODE-114-length-55558-cov-16.400303_pt1 | contig 55558 bp, 43 predicted proteins | sample MGYA00511238_ERZ773214 | MGnify/ENA primary metagenome ERZ773214 (study PRJEB29015, sample SAMEA2738157) | human oral metagenome | biome: human oral; feature: human-associated habitat; material: saliva | place: China | collected 2259 ... | reverse complement strand
CGCGCAAAGGTTGCCTACCTAAAGGAGTTAAAAGCCCTCAGCCAAAAGCGGACCGAAAAGGACAAAGCCAAACCGTCCAAACACTGAGGGCGCAACACCCGCTCAAATACCTGCTGCACATCGCACACCTGCCCAAAAGCAGCTTTTACTACCACCATCAAGACCGACCCAACCCCGATGAAGCCCTATCGCCGAAATCTATGAACAGCATAAAGGGCACTACGGACAAAGGCGCATTGCCGCAATATTGGGTTGGAACCGAAAAAAGTGACACGATTGATGAAGTAGATAGATGATTGTATGGACTACTACAACCAGGAGCGGTGCAGTTTGACATTGAAAAAGCTGAGTTCTGTCGCACGCAGAACTCAGCTTACACAAGGCGTCTGAATAAGTTTTTATGAGTATCCAATATTTGGAGACCGGTTTAAAACTGAAATTATTTTTCAGACGATCTTTCTACTTTTGAGACAGTTAGAAAACCGCCTGCAGCACCAAATAAGAGATCACGGACAACACTGCAGCTGCGGGCAATGTAATCACCCAAGCCAAACCAATCGGTTTCATCAGTTTCCAGTTGGCATTGCGATTAACCAAACCGATACCTAAAACCGCGCCAACTAAAATATGGGTACTCGATACGGGCAAACCCATGAGGGATGCTGCCATAACGACGGCTGCAGCGGAAAGTTCGGCAGCAAAACCGGAAGCAGGGTGCATTTCCGCCAAGCTGGTTCCGACGGTTTTGATAACCTCTTTACCGACAAACCATAATCCGACAATCAGTGCGATGCCGAAGGTCAGCATAGCGATAGGCGGGACAGCGTTTTGCGCGGTAATACTGTTGGTACGCAATGCATCCATAATGGCGGCAAACGGCCCGATGGCGTTGGCAATATCGTTCGCTCCATGGCTGAATGCAAAACCACAGGCAGTGAAGACCTGCATCCAAGAAAATATTTGAAAAGTAGATTTATCAAGATCTTTGCGCTTAATGCTTTTGGCAAATACAAACGTCGCCATCCAAATTGCCGCGCCGACCATAAAGATAATCAGGAAACTGTTGACATTACTCATGCCCAAGTGCAGATTGTTTAATCCTTTGAAAATCAGCATCGCTGCAATCATCATACCGCCTATCGAGCCGATAAAGGGAACCCAAGAATGAAGTGCTTTATAAGAATCAATATCGTTTTTACGATTATCTAATTCATATAACCCGCGATAATAGTCGGACTGTAATTCGGAAGGTTCGAAATCAGGTTCATCGTAAATCTGCGCATCGTGTGCTACTTTGGTAGCGTATTCGACTTTTTCAGCTTCGTTCAGAGCTTCAAAGAAAAGACGATGTTGCTCTTTGTATGCTTTCTTTTCCTGTTTGATGGTTTTGAGGGTTCCTTCTGCCCAATCGTTGTAATCTAATACATTTTTCTTAATACGGGAGAAAACGAGGTAGGAAACCAATCCGCCCAACATTGGCGACAGTACCCATGAAAGGGCAATCTCCCCAAGCTTGCCCCATTGGATAAGCGTGCCCGCATCAATTTTGTGCATAAACGCCATACACAAAGCACTACCGACAATACCACCGATAATGGCGTGGGTAGTCGACACCGGCAGTCCCTTGCGAGAAGCGAACAAAAGCCATAATGCCGCTGCCAAAAGCGCGGACATCATAATGAAAACGAATTGCATGGGTTGCAAATCCAACCCGTTTAAATCTACGATACCTTTACGAATGGTATCTGTAACCTCACCGCCCGCGATAACGGCTCCACTGACTTCGAATATAGCGGCAATCAAAAGTGCCTGCGGAATGGTCAGCGTACCGGATCCGACACTGGTTCCGAACGAGTTGGCAATATCGTTGCCACCGACGTTAAATGCCATAAATACGCCGAACATCGTAGCAATGATGAAGAGTATAGGATTGTTGTAATGGGTATACCCCAGACCCCAATAAATAAAATAGCCGACCATGCCTACCAGCATAGCGGCAAAAGCGGCGTTAATAAGCTTCAAGTTCGCACTCGGTTGAGTTTGAGCCATGGAAGTTTTCCTTTGGAAATACGAAAGTTGGCAGATTCGGAATCTCTGTCTAATTGTAACCTTTTTACAATCTTTCTTGAAATATTTCTTTATCTCCTCCACTCCTGAATCCGAATAAAACCTAAAACAGCGTTACAATGTTTCTTTTTGCCTACTTCAAAATCACAATTTTATGAATATCCGAAACTATATCGGCATTATGTCCGGCACCAGTATGGATGGTGCGGACGCAGTTTTAATCCGCATAGAAGGCGATCAATGGCGTGAAGCTATCTCCCACGCATTCATCCCCTATTCAGACGACCTTAGGCATGAATTGCTGGATTTGCAAAATATCGGCAACAATGAACTGCACCGCAGTATGCTGCTATCTCAAAAACTAAGCTGCCTTTACGCAGATACGGTTTCTTTACTGCTAAAACAAACCAACCTACAAGCCCACGATATTGCCGCCATTGGCTGCCACGGACAGACTGTCCGCCATGCCCCTGAAGCAGGATACAGCATACAACTTGCCGATCTACCGCTTTTGGCACATCTGACCGGTATCTTTACCATCGGCGATTTCCGCAGCAGGGATTTAGCGGCAGGCGGACAAGGCGCCCCTCTCGTCCCCGCATTCCATCAAGCTTTATTCCAAAGCGACTCTGAGACACGCGTTGTTTTGAATATCGGAGGTATTTCCAACATCAGCGTCCTACCAAATTCTTCTCCGGCATTCGGCTTTGACACCGGCCCGGGCAATATGCTGTCCGATGCATGGATGCAAGCTGTTTGGCAACGTCCTTATGACAAAGACGGCTTAATTGCGGCAGCAGGAACCGTTTTACCCGATCTACTAACCCGCCTGCTTAACCACCCATATTTTTCCTCTCCATATCCCAAAAGCACCGGACGTGAATTATTTTCATTGGATTGGTTGAAAGGTCGTCTGAAAGGTGGTGAAAAACCGGAAGATATTTTGCGAACTTTACTAAAGTTTACTGCCCAAACAATTTATAATGCGACCATCTCAGCCGCTCCTGATGTTTGCAATCTTTATGTTTGTGGAGGCGGTATCCGTAATCCCGTTTTAATGGAAGATTTGCACCAACTTTTTTCCTCTACCACGAAATTACATAGTACAGCAGCACTCAACCTTGATCCGCAATGGGTCGAAGCCGCTGCCTTCGGTTGGCTTGCCGCCTGTTGGATGAATAAAATTCCAAGCAGTCCACACCATGCGACAGGGGCAGAAAAATCCTGTATTTTGGGTGCAGGATATTATCCTTAAATGTGTCTCTCTAATTTTATTAGGCACTTTACTATCCCATGGCAACCATAAGAAAATCGCTCTTCTCTATCTACATTTGAAATGAAATAAAGAAAGAAATTAAATCGCTACAACAACAGATAGTTTAGCCATAAAAAAACGCACCTTATTAAATTAAAAGGTGCGTTTTAATTTCTACGATTTAGAATTTAGCGCCGGATTGGTTGGCCATATAATCAACCGCAGCTTTGACTTCGTCATCGCTCAGGCTTGAGTTACCGCCTTTTGCCGGCATGGAATTGAAGCCTTCAATCGCGTGTTTGTGCAGGGTATCTTTACCTTGTTTGATACGCGGAGCCCAATCGTCTTTTTTACCGACAACCGGAGCGCCTGGGATGTTACCGCCGTGGCACGCTTTACAGTTGGCTTCAAAAACAGCTTTACCATCTACTTTAGCAGAAGAAGCGTCTGCTTTTTCTACCGGCTTGGCTTCAGCAGGAGTGGCCGCCTTTGCATCAGCTGCTGAAGCTGCTTTTTCAGCTTGTGCAGGTGCGGACGCAGATGAAGCGGCAGCGGATGATGCGGCAGCAGAAGCAGGTGCCGGTGCGGGAGCAGGTTCAGCTTTTTTCACAGGCGCTTTGCCGTCTTTGTTGGACAGACCCCATACATACGCAGTCATGATGTGGAGTTTGTCTTTATCCAAGAAACGACCCCAAGCCGGCATTTGACTATGTCGACCGTTGGTGATGGTTTCGATAATCGATTTTTGAGTACCACCCCACAACCATACGTCGTCAGTCAGGTTCGGACCCAAGCCTTGAATACCTTGGCCTTTATCTCCGTGACAGGTAAAGCAGTTTGCCGGAGGACCGCTGAACAATGCTTTACCGCGGGCAGCGCGTTCTTCATCGTATTGGTCTTTAGGTTTGGACAAGGACATGACATAGTTTGCCACATCTTTTACGCGTTCTTCACCCAGTGCAGGACCCCATGCAGCCATTTGTGCCGTACGGCCTTTTTCAATGGTCTCATGGATTTTCTCAGGTTCGCCGCCCCACAACCAATCGCTGTCGGTCAAATTCGGGAAGCCTTTAGAACCTTTGGCATCAGAACCGTGACATTGGATACAGTAGGTATTGAAGAGGTTTTGACCGATGGCGCGTGCTTCAGGATCTTTTGCCACTTGCTCAATCGGCATTTTGGCAAATTTGGCATAAACTTTGCCGTACTCTTGATCGGCTTTAGCCATTTCTTTCTCGTATTGTCCCTTGCTGCTCCATTTCCACTGACCTTTATAATCGCCTAAACCCGGATACATAATCAGGTAGCCGATACCGAACAACCAAGTGCAGACATACAGCCAAAACCACCAACGCGGCAACGGGTTGTTGTATTCTTCAATACCGTCCCATTCATGGCCTGTCGTTTTGACTTCTTCGCCCTTTTTCGGACGTTTCACAACGTTTTGGGAAAGCAGCAGCCATGCCAAACCGATAAAGCTAAGCACGACAATAACTGCAATGTATATATTCCAGAAATTGCTGGTAAATTGGGATGTTGTGTTCATTCTTTTGCTCCGTAATCACGGACTAAACTGTTATCGCCCGTCTTTTTCAGACGACTCTTTATCATCATTTTCGAAAATACTGTTGGCAGCATCATCGTAGTTCTTTTTATTACGTCGATTAAAAACAATATAAAGCACTAAGATGAAGCTGATAAAAACCCAAACAGTAAAGAGCGAGCGAGCCCAGTTCGCGTCCATGATGTTACCTTACGTTTTTCAATGCCAAGCCTAAGCCTTGCAGGTATGCAATCACCGCATCCAGCTCTGATTTGTCTGCCAAAGCTTCAGGAGCTTTGGCAATCTCTTCATCGCTGTAAGGCGTACCGACTTTACGCAGGGCTTTCATATGCGCCACGGTTGCTTCGGCATCAACTTTGTTGCGTGCAAGCCATGGGAAAGCAGGCATATTGGACTCCGGCACAACGTCGCGCGGATTCAGCAGGTGGATGCGGTGCCATTCGTCGGAATAGCGACCGCCCACACGAGCCAAATCCGGACCGGTACGTTTGGAACCCCATTGGAACGGATGGTCATAAACAGACTCGCCGGCAACGGAGTAGTGACCGTAACGTTCGGTTTCTGCACGGAACGGACGAATCATTTGAGAGTGACAGTTGTAACAACCCTCTCGGATATAGATGTCGCGACCAGCCACTTGCAAAGCGTTATAAGGTTTCACACCTTCAATAGGCTGGGTTACAGCCTTGGAGAAGAACAGCGGCACGGCTTCAATCAACAGACCTACGCTGACTACAAGCAGGGTAAATACAATCAGGACGCCGACTTTTTCTTCAGCTAATTGTTGTAATTTCATTTTGGTAGCCTTTTCTTATGTTTTTAGTGGTGCTGGGTTTGAGACACCGCGGGAATCTCGGCATCAACCGCTTTGCCACTGATGGCTGTACGGTAAACGTTGTATGCCATGATACACATACCGCTCAGGTACAGCAGGCCGCCGGTGAAACGAATCATGTAGTAAGGCATGGTGCGTTTAACTGACTCTACAAACGAATAAGTCAAAGTACCGTCAGCGTTCAGAGAACCCCACATCAGACCTTGCAATACACCGGCAATCCACATGGCGGCGATATACAGAACCACGCCGATGGTCGCAATCCAGAAGTGTGCTTCTACCAATTTGGTGCTGTACATTTCATTTTTACCGAACAGACGCGGAATCATGTAGTACACGGAACCAATGGTCACGAAACCTACCCAGCCCAATGCGCCGGCATGAACGTGTGCAACGGTCCAGTCAGTGTAGTGGCTCAAAGCATTGACGGTTTTGATGGACATCATCGGACCTTCGAAGGTAGACATACCGTAGAAGGAAAGAGAGACGATCAAGAATTTCAAGATAGGGTCGGTACGCAGCTTGTCCCATGCGCCGGACAAGGTCATGATACCGTTGATCATACCGCCCCAAGAAGGTGCGAACAGAATCAGGGACAACACCATACCCAAGGACTGGGTCCAGTCAGGCAGAGCGGTATAGTGCAAGTGGTGGGAACCTGCCCACATATAGGTAAAAATCAAAGCCCAGAAGTGGACGACGGACAGGCGGTAAGAATAAACCGGACGACCTGCTTGTTTCGGTACGAAGTAGTACATCATACCCAAGAAGCCCGCAGTCAGGAAAAAGCCCACTGCGTTATGGCCGTACCACCATTGAACCATCGCATCGATCGCACCGGCGTAAACAGGGTAAGATTTCATCAGACCGGCAGGGATGCTGATGTTATTGACGATGTGCAACAGTGCGACAGCCAAGATGAAGCCGCCGTAAAACCAGTTGGCAACGTAGATGTGTTTGATTTTACGTTTGGCAATCGTACCGAAGAATACGATGGCGTAAGCAATCCAGACCAAAGCGATCAGGATGTCGATAGGCCATTCCAATTCAGCATACTCTTTAGCTTGGGTATAACCCAAAGGCAGGCTGACGACTGCAGCGACAATAACTGCCTGCCAACCCCAGAAGGTAAATGCCGGCAGCCAACCGCCAAACAGGCGTGCATTACAGGTACGCTGAACAACGTAGTATGATGTACCCATCAGACCGCAACCGCCGAACGCAAAAATTACCGCGTTGGTGTGCAACGGACGCAGACGGCCGAAGTGGAACCAAGGGCCGACATCTGATAAATCGAGGGCGGGGGCAAACAATTGGGAGGCGACAATGACGCCGACCAACATGCCCACAATACCCCAAACTACGGTCATGATGGCGAACTGGCGCACCACTTTGTAGTTATAAGTTTGTGTGTCCATGAGAGTCTCCATGAATTATGGGAATAAAAATTTTTTATCTCACTTTGCCGTATGCATTTTGAAAAAACGCAATAAGGGCTAAGTTTAAATTTTTCTAAATTTAACATATAAGACAAGCCTAGCCAAGCGGAATTACATTTCACACCATATGGCCACACCATCGATTTTTTATATTTTTTACTTTATAATCATAATATTATTTAAAAACCCTCCCAATAGTACTACTTTATTTTTTCAAGTCTCTCTTTTGAATGAGGCTTTATTGATATAAATTAAATTGCATAAATTGACTTCCACATTCATAAAATTTAACAAATGCGACAATAGCTATGATTAATTACAAAATCACCCCCAACCCGCTCGCCCACGAGTGGCACATCCGCCTAACATTCCGACAAGAACATGATTTGGAAACAGAAATCAGTCTCCCAAACTGGGTTCCCGGCAGCTATCTGATACGCGATTTCTCGCGCCACATCACCACCATCCGCGCCTTTTGCAATGGCGAACATACCCATCTGACCCAAGTCAAAAAAAACCGATGGCGCACTGCCCCACAGTCCGGAGAGTGGGAAATTTACTACACCGTTTACGCCTACGACCTGTCCGTCCGCGGCTCGTTTCTGACTGCCGAACGCGGGTTCTTTGACGGTGCATGCCTCTTTTTGCAGGTAAACGGACAAGAAAACAGCACACACCAAATCGAATTCCCCATCCTGCCGAAAACATGGCGGATTGCCACCACCCTACCCCAAACCGACGTCCACAGTTTTCAGACGACCTCCTACCACGACTTAATCGACCACCCTGTCGAACTGGGCAACATCGAATTTCTCGATTTCGAAGCCGGCGGCATACCGCACCGCATCGCCTTAAGCGGCCACTATCCCGATTTCGACCGCGACCGCCTCGTGTCAGACATCCGCACAATCTGCGAAACCGAACTGGCCATGTTCCCCTCCCTTGCCCCGTTCACGCATTACCTTTTCCTGCTCCACGTCGGCGACAACATCTACGGCGGACTTGAACACATCAGTAGCACCGCCCTGCTCGCCGACCGCCACAGCCTGCCGCCGCACGGCATGACCGAAGCCAACGACGCCTACACCCAACTGCTCGGATTGTTCTCACACGAATACTTCCACGCCTGGAACGTCAAATCCATCAAACCCGCCGCCTTCGCCCCCTACGACCTCGACCGCGAAAACTACACCGAACAACTCTGGGCATTTGAAGGCATCACCTCCTACTACGACGACCTCTTCCTCGCCCGCAGCCGCACCATCGCCCCCGAAGCCTACCTGCGCCTGCTCGCCCAAAGTATCACCCGCGTTCAGCAAACCAAAGGTCGTCTGAAACAAAGCCTTGCCGAATCCAGCTTCACCGCTTGGAACAAATTCTACAAACAAGACGAAAACAGCCCTAACGCCATCGTCAGCTACTACCAAAAAGGCGCGCTCGCCGCCCTCTGCCTCGACCTCGCCATCCGCAGCAAAAGCAGCGGGCGACACACCCTCGACAGCGTCATGCAGCAACACTACCGCGATTGGTTGGATACCCGTCAAGGCATTCCCGAAAAACAATGGCAAGCCCGTTGCCAAGCGTTTACCGGCCTAGACCTCGAAGACTTTTTTCAGACGACCCTCTATACCACCTCAGACCTGCCCCTCGCCGAACTCCTCACCACCATAGGCATCGGACTGCAATGGCAGGCACAACCGCGCGGACACGGCGGCGCATTCCTGTCCGAACCGCCAACCGAAACGCCCGCCCCCGCATCCGACTTCGGCGCAAGATTCAAACAAAACAGCGACCACGCCACCCTGACCCACGTCTTCAACGGCGGCAGCGCGGAAAACGCCGCCCTCTGCCCGCAGGACAAAATCATCGCCGTCGACGGCTACGCCTGCACCGACCTTGCCACACAGTGGGCGCAACTTCCCATCGGCTACACCGCCCGCCTCCACTACTTCCGCACCGGCATTCTGTACGTCGCCGACATCACCGTCCAAGCCGCCGAAGCCGACACCGCCGTCCTCTACATCACCGACCGAGAATTATTTGAAAACTGGCTTTATAATGACCAAGCCTGATTTTCAGACGACCTTAAATACCAAATTGAGGTCGTCTGAAAACCACTTACAGAAAGGAAAACCCATGTCTATCCAAAAACTTGCCGACAACCTCTACATCGCCCCGCAACTGACCGAAGCAGACGTACAAGAAGCCGCCAAACTCGGCATCCAAACCGTCATCTGCAACCGTCCCGACAGTGAAGAAGAAAACCAAGTTACCTTCAAACAAGTAGAAAGCTGGCTTGAAGCCGCAGGCATCCGCGAACACCACCATCAACCCGTCGTCGCACCCGCCATCAACGCCGCCGATGTTGCTGCCTTCCAAAACCTGCTCAAAAGCGTTCCCCAACCCGTCCTCGCCTACTGCCGCACCGGCACCCGCTGCTCCCTGCTCTGGGGCTATCATCAGGTGCAAAACGGCGCAAGCGTCGCCGACGTCGTCGCTGCCGCACAACAAGCAGGCGTCAACCTGAGCAACTTCGAAGCCCGCCTGCAAGACGCGCAACAAAACGGTCTGGCGTAACACGCTATCCGTTTACCCAAAGGCAAAGGTCGTCTGAAAAACCGTTTCAACGAATGGAAACCGTTTTCAGACGACCTTTTTTACTGTTCCATCAAACACATTCAAGCCTGTTCTACAAGCTTGAATCACGTTTTAATCATCTTCACAACAACCTGTGCTTCAAAGCAGGCAGTCTGGTGCGCACGCTTTGCAGCCTTGTGCCGTCCAAGTCGGCAATGACAATACCTTCGCCTTCGGGCAATACGTCCAAGATTTCGCCCCACGGATCGATAATCATGCTATGACCGAACGTCCTCCTGCCGCTTTCGTGTTCGCCGCCTTGCGCCGAAGCGATGACGTAGCATTGGTTTTCTACCGCACGGGCGCGCAGCAGCAGCTCCCAATGCGCTTTGCCTGTCGTGTAAGTGAAGGCGGCGGGCAGCAGTAAAACGTCAAACGGCTGCTGGGCGCGGAAAAACTCGGGAAAGCGCAAGTCGTAGCACACTCCCACGGCAAGCGGCACGCCATCGGCAGTCAATTTCGGCACATCGCCGCCTGCGCTGATGGTGTCCGCCTCAGCATAGCGTTCGCCCAAGCCTGAGAAACCGAACAGGTGCATTTTGTGGTACAGCCCGATTTGCGTGCCGTCGCGGTCGTACACCAACATCGTGTTCATGACCTTGCCTTCGTCGGGGCTTGGCAGTGGAATCGTGCCGCCGAACAGCACCACGCCGCATTCCGCCGCCGTCTCGCTCAAGGTCGTCTGAAAACGAGCGCAGCGAGTTTCGCTAAAACGAGCGTAGCGAGTTTCGTCAAAGCGACCGTTGACTAAAGGTTCGGCAAAAGCAAGTTTGTCGGTATCCTTGCGCCCCATCAGCGGCCAATATTCGGGCAACAGCACCCAATCCGCGCCTTGTTCGGCTGCTTGGCGCACGAGGCGTTTCATGGTGTCGATGTTGGCATCGGGGTCGGTGGACGAAATCATTTGCACGGCGGCGACGCGGATGTTTTTTTGCATGTCAGTTCCTATAGTGGATTAAATTTAAATCAGGACAAGGCGACGAAGCCGCAGACAGTACAGATAGTACGGCAAGGCGAGGTAACGCCGTACTGGTTTAAAGTTAATCCACTATATCTGCGTGTTCAGACGACCTGCCGGCAGGTCGTCTGAACAAAGATTCACGGTATGTCCAAAGAAAATACCTGTACTATTCTCTGTGTAATTTGAAACAACGGCATAGGCTTGCTATTTGATACGGCAGTTCGCTTCGTTTTTGATACGGCACACATCATCAGCCGTCATTTCCGTCCACACGCAATGCGCCGATAAATAAACCGTATCGAAAATATGGCAAAGGTCGTCTGAAAATCCGTTTTCAGACGACCTTTATTCATTGCTTGCAACGGGTGGCGTTATTCGATCACAGCTTCAGTTCAAGCTGCCGGAAGCCAGCCGCGTATGCGTTTTTCCATTGCGTCTGCACTCAAGCCCAAATCGTCCAAAAGTTTTTTCGGATCGCCGTGTTCGGTTACGGTGTCGGCAACACCCAAAAGTAAAACGGGTTTGCAGATGCCGTGTTTCGCCAATACTTCCAACACCGCGCTGCCTGCGCCGCCTTGTTCGGCGTTTTCTTCGGCAGTAACGATGTAGTCGTGGCTTTGGGCGAGGCGGACGATGAGTTCCTCGTCTATCGGTTTAACGAAGCGCATATCGGCGACGGTGGCGTTCAGTTTTTCGGCAACCGCCAATGCAGGGGCGACCATGCTACCGAAGGCGATGAATGCGGTTTTCTCACCTTGGCGGCGGATGACGCCTTTGCCGATGGCTACGGTTTTAAGGTCGTCTGAAACGGGCGTGCCAGTACCCGTGCCGCGCGGATAGCGGACGGCGGCGGGGGCGTCTGCCTGATAGCAGGTTGAAAGCAGCAGGCGGCATTCGTTTTCATCGCTCGGTGCGGCAACAATCATGTTCGGCACGCAGCGCAAGAAGCTCAAATCGTACAAACCGGCATGGGTCGGGCCGTCCGCGCCGACGATGCCCGCACGGTCGACGGCAAACAAAACGGGCAGGTTTTGCAGGGCGATGTCGTGCACCAGTTGGTCGTAGCCGCGCTGGAGGAAGGTGGAATAAATGGCGACGACGGGCTTCATGCCTTCGCAAGCCAAGCCACCGGCAAAGGTCACGGCGTGCTGCTCGGCGATGCCGACGTCGAAATAGCGGTCGGGGAATTGTTGTTCGAATTCAACCAGTCCGCTGCCCTCGCGCATGGCGGGGGTAATCGCTGCCAATCGGGAATCTGCCGCCGCCTGGTCGCACAGCCATTTGCCGAATACTTGCGTATAGGTCGGTTTGGAGGCGGGCTTGTTTTCTTTTTCAGACGACGTTGCGGTTTTGAGGTCGTCTGAAACGTCTTTGGGCAGGTTGGCGACGGCGTGGTATTTGACGGGGTCGTTTTCGGCGAGTTTGTAGCCGTTGCCCTTTTTGGTGATGACGTGCAGCAGTTGCGGACCTTTGCGGCCGCGCAAATCTTTCAACACGTCAACCAGATGCTCGACGTTATGTCCGTCGACGGGGCCGGTGTAGCGGAAACCGAAGTTTTCAAACAAAGACAGCGACTGCTTGGCGTGTTCGGCTTCGCCCGCCAGCGTTTTGATTTTGTGCTCGACTTTTTGGGCAAGCTCCATCGCGCCGGGCAGCTTGTCCAAAACCTTGCTCGATTGCGCCTTGATGGTGCTCAATACGCCGCGCATATCGCGCACGACGTTGCTGGCAAGGTATTTCGGCAGCGCGCCGACGTTGGGGGAAATCGACATTTCGTTGTCGTTGAGGATGACCAGCAGGTTCACGTCCATGTCGCCCGCGCAGTTCAAGGCTTCAAACGCCTGACCCGCTGTCATCGCGCCGTCGCCGATAATGGCGACGCTGCGGCGGTCGCTGCCCAAGAGTTTGTCTGCCGCCGCCATGCCCAAAGCCGCGCCGATGGAGGTGGATGAATGTCCTACGCCGAAAGCGTCGTATTCGGATTCGCTGCGCTTGGGGAAACCCGCCAAGCCGCCGTAGCGGCGCATGGTGTGCATTTGGTTTTTGCGTCCAGTGAGGATTTTGTGCGGATAGCTTTGATGGCCGACGTCCCAAACCAGCTTGTCTTCAGGCGTGTGATAAACGTAGTGCAGAGCCACCGTCAGTTCGACCGCGCCTAAGTTGCTGGCGAAATGACCGCCGGTTTGTCCGACGGAATCCAGCAGGAACTCCCGCAGCTCGGCGGCAACCTGCGGCAGCAGGCTTTTATCCAGCCTGCGCAAATCCTGCGGCAGATGGATGGTGTCTAATAACGGAGTGTGGCTCATGGTGTGTCTTTGCGGGCTTATTGTGTCTATCGGGCAATTATAGCAAGAGTTGTCCTGTTCGGATAAAGGGTTTTGACGAAGCTTTGTTTTCAGACGACCTGATTTAACTGTCTATTTATATAAAGGTCGTCTGAAACTGCCTCTTTCAAACCTAAAATCATTCTACTGCCGCTCCAGCCATTCATCGCGGGTTTGTTTGGCAGCGGCAAAATAGCGGTAAAGGGCGGCGCGGTCTTCTTCGGACAGGATGCGTTCGAGTTCGGACAACTGGGTACGCAGACCGCCTATCAAATCCAACAGGCTGTTTTTGTTGGCAAGGCAGATGTCCGTCCATACGGCGGGATGACTGGATGCGATGCGCGTAAAATCACGGAAGCCCGTGGCAGCAAATTCGAGGTAGTGCCGACCATCGGGATGATCGGCGATTTGGTGGACGTAGGCGAAGGCGGCAAGATGCGGCATATGGGAAACGGCGGCAAAAACGGCATCGTGTTCTTCCGCGCTCATACGGAAAGTCTGCGCCCCGACTGCCCGCCACAGGTTTTCAACCAGGCCGGCGGCCTGTTCATTTTCTTCCCCATGCGGCGTGATCACCAGCTTCCTGTCCTGAAACAATCCGAACTGTGCGGAAAGCGCGCCGCTCCTGTCAGAGCCTGCAATCGGATGGGCGGCGATGCAACGGGACAAATGTTCGGGTAGGACGCTGCAAAAAGCCTGAACGGCAGATTGTTTGGTACTGCCCACATCGGTAACCACGGTATGTGCGTTCAAATAAGGTCGGACGGCGCGGCAGATGTCGGGAAATGTGGAAACAGGCGTAGCGATAACGGCCAAATCCGCTTCGTGCATACTCAAAGCGTCGATTTGCGTGTAGGCGCGATCAATGACGCGCCGTTCAAGCGCACGGTCAAGGTTGTCGCGATCCAAATCAATGCCGGTTACCGTATCGACCAATCCGAGCCGTTTCAAGTCCAACACGAACGAGCCGCCGATCAGCCCGACACCGATAAGGACGATGTGTTTGAGTGTATTCATGGCAGGTACGCGGGACAAAGGTCGTCTGAAAACGGCACGCCCGCTATTTTAGGGATTAATTGTCCGCATTCTATCGTATCCGAAAGGCAAACGCATATCGGCAATGATACTGCCTAGCGCACCATCCGTCCGACCATAAAAATGGCAGTTCGCCATTGTGCCGTTTCGTTTTACAATAGGCAGACCGAAATCCATCCGCCGAAAGCAAACTATGTCCTTGGCCCAACCGAAACGTATTTTAGTCATCAAGCTGCGCCACCACGGCGACGTGCTGTTGGCGACGCCCGTCGTCCACGCCCTAAAGACCCGCTTTCCCGATTGCGAAATCGATATGCTGGTTTACCGGGAAACCGCCGACATCATCAGCGATAATCCCGAAATTGCCGAAATATTCACCATAGACCGCTCCTGGAAAAAGCAGGGCTTGAAAACCCAGCTGTCCGAAGAGAAAAAGCTGTTCTCGCGCCTGAAAAAGCGCGGGTACGACTGGGCGTTCAACCTGTCCGACCAATGGCGCTCGGCAATACTCGCCAAATTCTGCGCACAATGCAGCGTCGGCATCAGCCATATCAAACGCGACCGCTTTTTCTGGCGTTGGTGCCACGACTTCCTCAACCCCGAAGCCGGACGCGGCTGCCACATTACCGAATACCATATGAACGTTTTGCCGCCGCTTATCCGCCCTGAGGAAACGCAGCCGGCAAAAGTGATGATGGCAATCGGCGAAGATGCCCGCTCGAATTTGCAAAGCAAGCTGAAAAAACAAGGCTGGAATGGGGAAGATTATGTGTTGTTCCATCCGGGCGCACGTTGGGAATTCAAATGCTGGGAAGACGGCAAAAACGCCGCCATTGTCCAATTACTGCTCAACCACGGTCAAAACGTCGTTTTAACCGCCGCACCCTCAGCAACCGAACAACAAATGATCGATGCGGTTTTAGAACGCGTCAAAATTCCCGAAGGTGGGAAACTATGGATACTGTCGGGCAACCTCAACCTGCGCGAACTGGCTGCCGCCATCGACGGCTGCAAACTCTTCATCGGCGTAGATTCCGCACCCATGCACATCGCCGCCGCGCTGGACAAGCCGCAAATCGCCCTGTTCGGCCCCTCATGGCTGGACAGATGGCATCCCTATTCCGACAATGCCGAGGTTATTTGGGCAGGCGATTTCGGCGACCTACCCCACCCCGACAGCATCAACACATCCGACAACACACGCCTGCTCAAGGCCATTCCGCTGGAAGCCGTGTGGAACAAAATCGCTGAAAAGCTAGGTTTAAACAAAGAAACTTAAACAAAAAGGTAAAGGTCGTCTGAAACCCTCAAATCCGTTTTCAGACGACCTTTTCATTACACGAACGACAAAAAATTCAATATTTCCCAAACTGCCCTGCCCCATCATCTCCCATATTGCCCGCATGGGGGGAAGGACTATGCCAAACCGTGCGCGACAGGCTGCGCGAACCTACCGGCGTATCCTGTTCTGCCTGAAACAACACATTATTCCCACCGACTATGGGTAGCGAGCCGCGCAAACCGACATAACTGCCCGAATCATATACACCGCTATGTGATACCGAACTGCCTCCCGATTTGATGCGCGACGCTTCGACGCCGCTTTTGATTTCGCCATAGAGGCGGACTTCTGCCGTCGCCAACACAGGCAAAGCCGTCAATGCAGCAACCAAAATATACAAGGGTTTCATCTTTTCCGTTCCTTTCAAATATTTCTTACACACCCGAATAGCGATAACCAATTTGGCCAACCAGTATATGCCCCTCTTGCGTAAACAAACCATAAATCGTGAAAACGTCGTCTGAAAAGACACCTTGCAACCCATATCCGTTTCATATTGATTTCACTATAATCCCAGTTTCCCCGCCTCAACAGCATAATCATGACTTCCGCTTCACAAACCACCCGCATCCTAGGCATAGACCCCGGCAGCCGCGTAACCGGCTTCGGCGTCATCGACGTCCGCGGCCGCGAGCATTTCTACATCGCATCCGGCTGCATCAAAACTCCTCCGGACACGCCGCTGTCGGAACGCATCGCCGTCATCGTACGCCATATCGATGAAATCGTCCGAACTTACCAGCCGCAACAGGCCGCCGTGGAGCAGGTATTCGTCAACGTCAATCCTGCCTCCACACTCATGCTCGGACAGGCGCGCGGCGCGGCATTAGCAGCATTGGTCATGCATGGCTTGCCCGTATCCGAATACACTGCCTTGCAAGTCAAACAGGCCGTCGTCGGCAAAGGCAAGGCAGCGAAAGAACAAGTACAACACATGGTCGTGCAAATGCTCTCCCTTTCCGGCACGCCCCAATCCGATGCCGCCGACGGCCTCGCCGTCGCCCTGACCCATGCCCTGCGCAACCACGGACTTGCCGCACAGTTGAACCCCAACGGAATGAAAGTCAAACGGGGACGCTTCCAATGGTGAAAAGATCGTCTGAAAACGAGCGTAGCGGGTTTCGCCAAAACAAGTTTACTCAGACTCCTACTCTCTGACTGAACAACAGACCTTTCCGTTATAATTCCCTTTTTCCCGCACCATCCCGCGACAGACGACATGAAAGCCGCCTTTTTCCTCCTCTACCTCATCCAGCTTCTGCCCTTCAAAGTTATACACAAAATCGCCGACGCAGTGGGCATCCTCGCCTATTACGCCGTCAAACCGCGCCGCAGAGTCGGCGAAACCAACCTCAGAAAATGCTTTCCCGAATGGAGCGAAGACAAACGCAAAGCCGTGCTCAAACGCCATTTTCAGCACATGGCGAAGCTGATGCTCGAATATGGCCTGTATTGGTACGCGCCTGCCGACAGGCTGCGCAAACTCGTGCATTATCAAGACAAACACCATCTCGATAACGCGCTCGCGGCGGGCGAAAAAGTCATCCTGCTTTATCCGCACTTTACCGCGTTTGAAATGGCGGTTTACACCCTTAATCAGGACGTGCCGCTGACCAGTATGTATTCGCACCAAAAAAACAAAGCATTGGACGAACAAATCCTCAAAGGCCGCCACCGCTACAACAACGTCTTCCTCATCGGCCGCACCGAAGGCCTGCGCGCGATTATCAAGCAACTGCGCAAAAGCGACGCCCCTTTCCTTTACCTGCCCGATCAGGATTTCGGCCGCAACGACTCCATCTTCGTCAACTTCTTCGGTATTCCCACCGCCACGATTACAGGCTTAAGCCGCATCGCCGGCATGACGAAAGCCAAAGTCATCCCCGCCATTCCGACGCGCAATGCCGACAACACCGTTACGCTGCGTTTCTATCCTGCATGGGAAAACTTCCCTTCAGACGACGTTGTAGCCGACACCCAGCGCATGAACGACTTTATCGAAGCACGGGCAAGGGAAAATCCCGAACAATATTTCTGGCTGCACAAACGCTTCAAAACCCGTCCCGAAGGCGAACAGGGATTTTATTGAATTACATACAGTTACATCAAAAAACAAAGCCCGTCATATACGGGCTTTTATTATTTCTATTAAATCGAAAATTAGCAACAATAGTAACAAATTTCAAATTGAGAATATCTCACATTAACTCTTTGGATAACTTAGATATTCAGCCCCATCAAATCCCAAATACCACGAAAAAATCAAACCAAACTCAAAAAACATAAAAGCAATACGAAATTTTAGTTAATATGTTAAATTTAATTTCATTTAAAATCAAACTGTTATAAAATAACATTTCGGAAGAATCAATTATAACAAATAACCCAATAGAAATATAATGCTGAATTTATGTAAAAAAATTTATTATTTGAAATAAAAATATAAATATAAGATTTTATATTTCAAATAATTTATATTTTTTGAAATATTATGAATATAAATTTAGCATATAAAAATAATATAAACTACTTGGCAAACCCAAATTTTTCGAGTAAATTTCGCTACATCGAATTACAGCCGTACCGGCAAATCCGATACTCCGGTTTCCAGCAGCAAATCCTTCGATTTGCAGCGGATGTTCCGAGCCTCACTCCCTCGGAACAAAAGTTTACCCGCACGGAGTTGAGCCGTGCAGGTAAAGCCGCAGGCGAAAGCCTGTATTGTTTGTGAAGCGTAAATCTCTGATTTGAGGTATTGGGGCAATCCTGTGGGGGATTGCCTCCTTTTTTTGTTTCCTGCGTTTCCAGCATTTTATCGCCCCCTATCTCAAATTACCTTGAGGTATTCGGACATCCGGTCCGCATTACTTCCATATGAAAAGGTCGTCTGAAACCTGATTTGGTTTCAGACGACCTTTAAACTTTATCCTGAGACGGATAGCTTACATTTGCTGTTGCGCCGCTTTGATGGCGTTTTGGTCGGGATTGATCAAAATCTCGACACGGCGGTTTTGGGCGCGGCCTTCGACAGTGGCGTTAGACGCGATAGGGTGGCGCGAGCCGTAGCCTGCTGTGGTCAGACGCGAGCCATTCACGCCGCGCGATTGCAGGTAGTCGGCAACAGCAAGCGCGCGGTTACGCGACAGCGGTTCGTTGATGGCGTCGTTGCCGGTGTTGTCGGTATGACCGTTAATCGTCAAAGTCGTGTCGGGGTATTGCACCAGCGTTTCGGATGCGGTCGCCAGAGCGTTGCGCGCGTGATCGCTCAATGCCGCGCTGCCGGTAGCGAAGGTGACGTTTTCAGGCATGACCAGCTTGATTTGGTTACCTTGGCGTTCCACTTCGATATTGGTGTTTTTCAGGTTTTCGCGCAGTTTTTTCTCTTGATAGTCCATGTAGCCGCCTACGCCCGCACCAATCGCACCACACGCCAATGCGGAATTGCGCGCGCCTTTGCCGCCGTGGGTCAGTGCGCCGACGATGCCGCACACTGCCGCGCCGCCCAAGCCGTACATGGCGGTTTTGCTGGTGTTGCGTTGTCCGCTTACAGGGTCGGTTACGCAGCCGGTCAGTGCCAAAGGAATGGCCAACGCAGCAACGGTCAAAGGTTTCAAGAATTTCATTGAGATTTCCTTTCAAAAAATACCGCTCCGACACAGAAAGTCGTCTGAAAGCGGTTTGATGTATTTCAACGATGTTTCGGCGGGCTGCAAACCCTTCAAAACAGCTTGAAACAGCATGATAGCCAAGATTGCGGCGCAGCAAATCTCGCTTAACCCGATATTACCTAACTGACCGCAAACTGACATTCCGGTTTTCTATTCTGCGTATTCAGTAAGATTGCCGTAATGAAGTTTGGTTCCTCAAGGCGTTTGCAACACCTATTCTTTTCCATAACGGCGGCGGACATACTTTATCAACATATATTTCAGCCTCAAACGCACATCGTAACCGACCGATCCCGCGCCCAACACAAACAACACCAGCGCAACCGGCAAGGCAAAATGGTGGCCTATCTGATGATAGCCCCACGCACCAATCACTCCACCCAACAAAAACGACCACATCATTCCACCCAAAAGCCACATCTTCGGCTTATTGACACGCACATGTGGCAGGCGCGGATGATGTTTTTTAGAATAATACAGCGCGCGCGAAAGCTCGATGCCCAAGTCGGTCGCCGTGCCGGTCATGTGCGTAGAACGGATGGCACCGCCGGACAAAAGCGTTATCACCGTATTGTGCATTCCCATGATGAAACATAATAAAAACAATGCTAAAGACGGGAAAACCATATTGCCCATCCCGATGTTCCATTGCGATGTCGTTAGTCCGAACAAACCGAATATCAGCAGATAAACCGCTTCCAACCACATGGAAAAACCGAAGCTACCGCGAAATCGCTTCTGCTGCGTCCACAAAACCACCCAGCCCGAATGTACCGCACCGACAATGAAACACAACACGCTGATCAAAGCCACCGCCGCCGTTATCCATTCACGCAGATAAACAGCGTCCGCCAGCAGCGACATCGAGCCGGTAACGTGCGACGTGTAGCGTGCGAACGCAAAGAAACCGCCCGCATTAATCGCACCCGCCAACATCGCCATGATATAGCCCAGCCTGCGGAAGCGCGCATCGGAAATATGGTGTTCGTGCAGATACGGTCTGTCCGCCTGCCAAAACGGCGGGGCATGTCGCCGCTTGTCATGCGCCCTAATCTGCTTATCGCGTCGTAGGTGTATTTGCGGTTCTTCCATGTAACTTTATCCCTTTTGCAATGATGGATGCAAGGCAAAAAAAACACCTTTCCGATTAAAATTAATCCATCATCCGAACAGTGTGTTCAGACGACCCCGCCATCAAAAATCTATAATATTTAGGTGTTGTACCTACCACTGATGAGAAATGACGGCAGGCAGGAATTTTTCTATTTCCATTAACCATAAAAAAGGTCGTCTGAAAAGCATTTTATCCTTTTCAGACGACCTTTCTACCGATTACATCAATACAAAATCAAATCAGCACACTTCAACCAACCAGCCATGTTTGTCTTCCGCCAAACCGTATTGGATGTCGGTCAGGGCTTTGCGCAAAGCGTAGCCGCGCTCTTGGCTTTTCACTTCGATTTCTTTGCCGTCGATAACGAAAGAAGTAACGGGCGAGATAACGGCGGCTGTACCGGTCAGAATCGCTTCCGCGCCCTCTTCGACTGCGGCTTTGAGTTCGTCCACGGTGAAATTGCGTTCGCTGACGGTGTAGCCTAAGTCTTTGGCAACGGTCAGCACGGAATCGCGGGTAACGCCGTGGAGGAATTCGTCGGTCAGCGGTTTAGTAATGATTTCGTTGCCTTTAATCAGAATAAAGTTGGACGCGCCGGTTTCCTGTACGTCGCCATTCGGGCAGAACAAGACTTGGTTTGCGCCATGTTCGGCTTTTGCTTTCAGCACCCAAGGCATGGCGGAGGCGTAGTTGCCGCCGCATTTGACGCGGCCCATGTGCGGTGCGCAGCGGATGTGTTCGGTTTCAACCAAAATTTTTACGGGCGAACCGGCTTTGAAATAGTCGCCGACCGGAGAAGCGAGGATATAAAGCAGCGCGGTTTCGGACGGCGAACCGGCTTTGCCGATAACGGGGTCGGTACCGATTAATGTCGGGCGCAGGTACAGCGCGGCAGGCGCATCGGGAATTTCATCGGCGGCGCGTTTAACCAATTCGATCAGGGCATTTAAATAGGCTTCGGTTTCGGGGCGCGGCAAGTGCAAAATATCCGCGCTTTGTTGCATACGGGCGATGTTTGCCGTCGGGCGGAACAAGACGATTTTGCCGTTTGCCTGACGGAAGGCTTTTAAGCCTTCAAAGCATTCGCTGCCGTAATGCAGGGCGTGCGCGCCGGGCGCGAGGGTGAGGTCTGAGGAAGTTTGCCATTCGGTCGGCTGCCATTTGCCGTCCTTATAGGCGATAACGGGCATTTGGGCGTGGAAGACGCTGCCGAATACGGCGGGTACAGGTCTGCTCATGATGATTGCCTTTCTTATTCTGTTTGGTTCTGTTTAGATATTAAAAGTTGAAAGATACGCCTGTACGGATGGTTTTGACAAGTCCGAATGCCCGTTTCAAAATCAGCTTCCGTCCAAGCCCTTGCCTGATAACGAAATACGGAAAACCACACATTCCAATATGGATACAAATTGTCAGCAATCATGCCTACCGTTTACTACATATATATAATGAAGCCTGAGGTCGTCTGAAAACTGCCGCACATCCTATCCGAAACAATCCAAATCGTTTAAACTAAGCCGCATCTGCGGCAAACGGATTCGGAAACGGAATCCCTATCGACCGCCTTACTGAATTTTCAGACGACCTTTTCAAAACTTTCCGACAGGCATACCGCCGGAGACATCCATGAAACTGATTTACACCATTATCAAAGTCATCATTTTATTATTGTTTTTACTGCTCGCCGTCATCAATACCGACAGCGTCGCCTTCCACTATCTGCCCGGTCAGAAAGCCGACTTACCGCTGATTGTCGTCCTCTTCGGTGCGTTTGTTATCGGTATCGTATTCGGCATGTTTGCCCTGTTCGGCAGACTTTTGGCGCTGCGCAGCGAAAACAACCGCCTGCGTGCCGAAGTCAAAAAACACGCCCATTTGAGCGAAAAAGACCTCGTCGCCCCCGCTCCACAACAACCTGCACCGAAGCCAACCGTCCCCGCCAACCAACCCGTACAAACGCCCAAGCCTTAAAGAAGGAATCACATGGACAACGAATTGTGGGTCATCCTACTGCCCATTACCCTTTTGCCCGTCTTCTTTGCCATGGGCTGGTTTGCCGCCCGTATCGACATGAAAACCGTGTTGAAACAGGCGAAAAGCGTGCCTGCCGGCTTTTACAAAAGTCTGGACGCATTGGTTGACCGCAACAGCGGTCGTGCCGCCCGCGAGTTGGCGGAAGTCATCGACCAGCAGCCGCAGTCTTACGACCTCAACCTGACCTTGGGCAAACTCTACCGTCAGCGCGGCGAAAACGACAAAGCCATCAATATGCACCAAGCCCTGCTCGACTCGCCGGATACCGTCAACGAAAAACGCGCGCGGGTGTTGTTCGAACTCGCGCAAAACTACCAAAGCGCAGGCTTGGTTGACCGCGCCGAACAAATCTTCATCGGCTTGCAGGAAGGCAACATGGCGCGCGAAGCCCGTCAGCATCTGCTCAGCATCTACCAGCAAGACCGCGACTGGGAAAAGGCCATCGAAACCGCGCAACTCCTCAGCCACGACGAGCAAACCTACCAATTTGAAATTGCACAGTTTTATTGCGAACTCGCCCAAACCGCGCTGTTCAAATCCAATCTCGACGCCGCCCGTTACAACGTCCAAAAAGCTTTGGACGCCAACAAAAAATGCGCCCGCGCCAACATGATTTTGGGCGACATCGAAACCAAACAGGGCAATTTCCCCGCCGCTGTCGAGGCATACGGCGCCATCGAGCAGCAAAATCATGCCTATCTGAGCATGGTCGGCGAAAAACTCTACGAAGCCTACGCCGCCCAAGACAAACAGGAAGAAGGACTGAACCGGCTTATCGGCTATATGCAGACCTTCCCCGATTTAGACCTTATCAACGTCATCTACGAAAAAGCCCTGCTGCTCAAAGGCGAAAGCGAAGCGGCCCAACTTGCCGTCGAACTCGTGCGCCAAAAACCCGACCTCAACGGCGTGTACCGCCTGCTGGGTTTGAAAATCAGCGACATGAATCCCGCGTGGAAAGCCGACGCCGACATGATGCGCTCCGTCATCGGCCGCCAACTCCAACGCAGCGTCATGTACCGCTGCCGCAACTGCCACTTCAAATCCCAAGTCTTCTTCTGGCACTGCCCCGCCTGCAACAAATGGGAAACCTTCACGCCCAATAAAATCGAGGTGTAAACCAAACCAACAAAAAGGTCGTCTGAAAAGTTTCAGACGACCTTTTAGCATCTTCTCTCACCCTGCTACCAACTGCCAATTACTTACCAGCAGCTCCTTATTAACACCTCCAAACAAAATAACCTATAGTTGTAATTCTGCACACGAGTAATCATCTCTTATGTACCTCAAGCAATATCATTACTACCACTCGTTATACAAAATTACAGACCTAGATAGTGAAAATTTATACACTTCAATCAAGAAATCCAACCTCAACAAATATAGAAGTCTGCTGGAATATTTTTAGCAGACTTTCATTAGAACTAAACGGTTATTTATTTCACTCAACGGTATAAAAAACAACAAATTTGCCAAACAATCTACTTTTTATAACATATAAAATAAAAATAATTATCTTATATTTCAATTAATTATTTATTTTCTTTAAATAATTAAAAATGAAATCATCATTATTTTTTTTATTATGCTAAAATCATTTAAACATTCATTATGGTTATAGATAACATCTATCGTGCATACGGGTGAAATTTTGTTTAAAAAGTAGTGAACTAACAAACAATCTCGTAATCTTACTTAATTTAGACTAAGCGATCTAAAACATAGTACAGATAAGCATAAATGACCAAGTGATAACGGATATAGCTGCTACAACATACACGCCTCCATCGTAACTGCCACTATCCGAACTATAAAAAACACCTTGTAGCTAGAAAACAACTTTACCTAAAAAATGGAAAGAAGTTCTCAAAACAAGAATGCTTTAATAAATAGTATGAACCATCCTGCCAAAACCACACAAACACTGGCAGAACTGGTTGCAAAACATACCGTACCTTTACATTGCTGCAGGTATTAGCCTGTAATGTTCAACCATGGGAAATCTGAATTATGTCACAACAAACTACGTCTTTACTCACTAACTATGGACAAACCAGCATCAATACGTCCAAACCGTCAACAACAAACCAACCTACTTCAACAACATCTTCTTCGTCCATACTAAATGCGCTAATTTTCGAACATGCGATGGGTGGTATGCAAATTGCTTCTTCCCTACCGAAGCAAACGCACGGACAAACCAACATTTCGGGAGCACAAAATATGCGGCCAACCCAACTTCCGGCGACAAAATCCAAACTGACGCCTTTCGAAGCCAAGTTACTTGCTCAAGCCAAAGCCGCCGCAGAGAAAAAAGCTGCTCAGGAAAGAGCTGAGGCAGCACATAAAGCAGCTATGGCCGCTGCTCAAGCCAAAGCCGCTGCCGAAAAAAAGGCTGCTCAAGAAAGAGCTGAAGCTGCTCATAAAGCTGCCATGGCCGCTGCAGAGAAAAAAGCTGCTGCCGAAAAAAAGGCTGCTCAAGAAAGAGCTGAAGCTGCTCATAAAATCGCTATGGCTGCCGCAGAGAAAAAGGCTGCCGCAGAGAAAAAGGCCGCACAAGAAAGAGCTGAAGCCGAGCGCAAAGCAGCCCGAGAAAAAGCTGAAGCCGAACGTGTAGCTTTGGAACAAAAACGAGAAATCGATCGTAAAGCAGCCATCATCACTGCTCGCGAAAAAGCAGAAGCAGCCCGCAAAGCTGCTGACGCTGCTGCAAAAGCTGAATTAGCAGAGAAAAACCGTGCCGAACAAATCAAACATTCGACAAACAAACCAGGTAATCATTCTTCAACCGAAGAAGAAATGAGCAAACCTGTAAAAAATACAGTCTCTAAAACAGACAACCCATCATCCGATAAATCGCATGTCGGCAAGAGTACGCTGCCAACACAAAACAATGCAGGTAAAGTAACCGACCTTTCTGATGACAACAATAATGCAGCACAGCACCAAAACAACAAAAGCGTTTCTCCTACGCAACCTGCCGCTGAAAAAGGAACGACTGCGACTGCCCACATCCATAATCCTGCAGAAGGCAAACAATCAGAATCCGGCGACTATAAAGTATATGAGTCCAAACAATATGGTCGTTACATTAATGTAAATGATTTCGGCGCAGATCCGACAGGTAAAAAAGACAGCCTGGCGGCTATCAAAGCCGCGCTCGAAGCTGCTCATAAAGAAAAAGCCATGCTGTTTATGGACGGCACTTATTACATTTCTGACCAAATCGTTATCGACAATAATACCTCCGGTGTTAAAGGCATCTTCGGTGCTGGCATGGGCAAAACCCAAATCAACTTTGATAAAGCCCAAGTTGGTATATTCAATTCCAACACCAACCACGATGATGTTCGAGCTTTTGCGGGTATCTTGGTAGATGGTCAAAATGGCAAAACGATTGCCGACCTATCCGTTCGATACACCAACGCTGATTTCTACCGCAAAGGTTTAAGCTATTTCGGTAAAGTAAACGGCATTTTAGTCAACGATGCAGACAACACCCTGATCAGCAAAGTGGAAGTATCCGGTGCAAACCGTGCAGGTGTAACCTTTACCTCTACCGCTGCACTCATGCGCGAAGCAGGCTACAAACTATCTTATAAAGACCGTGTTGCCAACGGCTCCATCGACGACAAATACGATTCACTGCCTTTAGGTGAAAATAACCGTATCGTTGACTCCAAACTGCACCACAACCGCGTTGCCGGCGCACTGGTTTCCTATCAAAAGAATTTCCTCGGAGAAGGCAACCTCTTGTCCTGGAACGGACACCAAGATGATGGCGGCACCGGCTACGGCATCGCCGCCGCTGCAGGTAGCTACAATTACGGCATTACCTACCGCAAAAATACGACCGACCACAACTACCGGAAAGGTCTGGACGTGCATGACGGCACAGACGTTTTAATTGAGAACAACACACTGAATGGCGACCGACTGTACGGTATTGCGGTCTATAACCGCCAATTCTCGCTGGATAACGTCAAAATATCCGGTAATGTCATTACACAGGACACTTCTTTCCGTCTTGCGGTCGATGACACTCCGGGATACGACTACCATATGTATTCCGGTATCCAAGTACAGACCAATACGCAACGCCGCGACTTACACAGTAAAGATAAAGGCTATTTTGACATCAGCAACAACACAATCAATAACTTGGAGGTCTATAAAGACAATATCCAAACCTACGGTATCGAATTCCGTAACCATGAACAAAAAATGGATTACACACTAAACATTACCGGCAACAAAATCAGCGGCGAATCAACCAAATACCTGATGGCGGTCATTAATGACACCTACGCTCCTCAAACTAAGGAAAAAGGTATCGGCACCAGCACCATTAACATCAGTGATAATATTGCCGATATTGGCAAAATGAAGAGTGGAGCTGTTCCTTTCTATATTGAAGAACACCACTCTGACGTACCGATGCATGGTTCGGTTACGCTGAACAACAACGCCGTTACGGTTCGTGAAGAATCCGGTGGTTATGCCGAATTTGCGTTTATGCGTACAAATGCCAAGGAATATAACGTTACCAACAATACCCTGTCGCTGCACGGACGCCTGGATAACAGCATCGTTGAAGTCCGCAGCACCGGCGACGGCAAGGTTAATGCTAATTTAAATATGGCAAACAATACCTTGGTAACCGACATCAAAGGCCCAATTTACAAAACCTGGCTGCGTTATGAATCGGATATTGATGTTTATTCCAACTCCAACACCCATAACGGAGACACACTTGATAATGTCAATACCAAAGGCAGCAACCTCAGCCTGTCGGACGTATTGGTCAGCGTCAGCAAAAACATCAACACTATTCAAGATTCCGTCTATTCCTACCAGCACAAAACCTTACCGGTAACGGAAGACCACGTGCACACCAACGGCATCCTATAAACCAGCCGTAATCAAAAGGTCGTCTGAAAAGTTTCAGACGACCTTTTATCTATTCCCTACCCTACACCGCTACGGCAGCCTTGATGTGCGGATGCGGGTCGTAGCCTTCCAACTCAAAATCTTCAAATTTGAATGCAAACAAGTCTTTGACTTCGGGATTGATTTTCATCACCGGCAGCGCGCGGAAGTCGCGGCTCAATTGCAGTTTTGCCTGTTCGAAATGGTTGCCGTACAGATGCGCATCGCCGAAGGTGTGGATAAATTCGCCTGCTTCCAACCCGCAAACTTGGGCAATCATCATGGTCAACAGCGCGTAGCTGGCAATGTTGAACGGTACGCCGAGGAAGATGTCCGCGCTGCGTTGGTAAAGCTGGCAGGACAATTTGCCGTTGGCAACGTAAAACTGAAACAGCGCATGGCAAGGCGGCAATGCCATTTCATCCACCAGCGCGGGATTCCATGCCGACACAATCAGGCGGCGGGAATCGGGGTTTTTCTTGATTTGTTCCACCACATTGGCAATTTGGTCAATATGGCGGCCGTCGAGTGCAGGCCAACTGCGCCATTGGTAGCCGTACACAGGTCCCAAGTCGCCGTTTTCGTCCGCCCATTCGTCCCAAATGGAAACATTGTTATCTTTCAGGTATTTGATATTGGTATCGCCTTTGAGAAACCAAAGCAGCTCATGGATAATCGAGCGCAAGTGCAGCTTTTTGGTGGTCAGCAGCGGAAAGCCTTGACTCAAATCGAAGCGCATTTGATAACCGAACACCGAGCGCGTGCCTGTGCCGGTACGGTCGGATTTGTCGGTGCCGTTTTCGAGAACGTGGCGCATTAAGTCATGGTAGGCTTTCATTGGTATCCTTTAAGAGTGTGTGTTGTTGGAAATGCTTTGGGGCGTATTGTATAGCATCCAGATGCGCGAATACATGGCTTTTAATGAAAATCTAAGGTCGTCTGAAAACGGCAAATCCGGTTTTCAGACGACCTTTACATGATCCCTTATCGAATGTTCCGAAATTACGCTTTTCCAGCTCAAACAAGATTCATTTTTTAATGTGTTATTTTCTTTCTTAGCTTCTTTTTCAAGCAAAAAATCAGCGATATTGTTGACAATATTAGTCATATTTACATGAAAATTTGCGTCAGATTAAATTTTTACGCCGCCTCACTCTAAATTTCTAGTTTAACTACTTAGAATATAAATTCAACTTATATCAAAATAATAGAATTTTAAAAATAAATTTTTTATTTTATTGACAATATATACCAAATAATAAAATTCTCAAAAAAATAATGTCAACAATTTTCGTAAAAACCGCTTGGCAGCCAAAAAAATTAGGTTTATATTTCTTTCCGTAAATTCATTATCTCTTTAATCCTATTCTCAAGGAGCACCAAATGACTGACCTGAATGCCTTGTTTGCCAATCTAAAACAACGCAACCCCAATCAAGAGCCGTTTCACCAAGCGGTTGAAGAAGTATTCATGAGTTTGGGTCCGTTTTTGTCGAAAAACCCGAAATACACCCAGCAAAATCTGCTTGAGCGCATCGTCGAACCCGAGCGCGTGCTTATGTTCCGCGTCACTTGGATGGACGACAAAGGACAAGTCCAAGTCAACCGCGGCTACCGCATTCAGATGAACTCCGCCATCGGCCCTTACAAAGGCGGCTTGCGTTTCCACCCGACCGTCGATTTGGGCGTATTGAAATTCCTCGCCTTTGAACAAGTGTTCAAAAACGCTCTGACTACCCTGCCTATGGGCGGCGGCAAAGGCGGCTCCGACTTCGATCCAAAAGGCAAATCCGACGCTGAAGTGATGCGTTTCTGCCAAGCCTTTATGAACGAACTCTACCGCCACATCGGTCCGAACACCGACGTACCCGCAGGCGACATCGGCGTAGGCGGTCGCGAAATCGGCTTCCTGTTCGGACAATACAAAAAAATCCGCAACGAATTTGCCTCCGTTCTGACCGGCAAAGGCCTCGAATGGGGTGGCAGCCTCATCCGTCCCGAAGCGACCGGCTACGGCACCGTATATTTCGTCCAATCCATGCTGCAAACGCGCGGCGATTCGATTGAAGGCAAACGCGTTCTGATTTCCGGCTCCGGCAACGTCGCACAATACGCCGCCGAAAAAGCCATCCAACTGGGCGCGAAAGTGCTGACCATTTCCGACTCCAACGGTTTCGTCCTCTTCCCCGACAGCGGCATGACCGAAGACCAACTCGCCGCGCTTATCGAGCTGAAAGAAGTCCGCCGCGAACGTGTTTCCACCTACGCCAAAGAACAAGGTTTGAAATACTTTGAAAACCAAAAACCGTGGGGCGTTGCCGCCGAAGTCGCCCTGCCCTGCGCGACCCAAAACGAATTGGACGAAGATGCTGCCAAAACCCTGCTGGCAAACGGCTGCTACGTCGTTGCCGAAGGTGCGAACATGCCTTCCACTTTGGGCGCGGTCGAGCAGTTCATCAAAGCGGGCATCCTGTATGCACCGGGCAAAGCCTCCAACGCCGGCGGTGTGGCAACTTCAGGCTTAGAAATGAGCCAAAACGCCGTCCGCCTGTCTTGGAGCCGCGAAGAAGTCGACCAACGTCTGTTCGACATCATGCACAGCATCCACGAATCTTGCCTGAAATACGGCACTGAAAATGGCAAAACCAACTACGTCAACGGTGCGAACATCGCCGGTTTCGTCAAAGTCGCCGATGCGATGCTGGCGCAAGGCATCGTGTAAGTCTGATTCTCCTGACTTTAAAATGTGGAAAGGTCGTCTGAAAACCTTGAATCGGGGTTTTCAGACGACCTTTTTTATAGCCTGAGGGCAAATTTCTTGTTACAGTCTGTCCATTACCATTTATTAGGAGCCATTATGCTGAGCCGTTATGTTTTTTTATCTGCCTGCCTCCTCTCTTGCGCCACCTTCGCACAAACCTTATCCCAAACCCTGCCCAACGGTCTGAAAATCATCGTCAAAGAAGACCGCCGCGCGCCTGTCGCCGTTTCCCAGATTTGGTACAAAGTCGGCAGCGTGGATGAGAAACCGGGCAAAAGCGGATTGAGCCACGCCTTAGAACACATGATGTTTAAAGGCACACCTTCCGTACCATCAGGCGAATACAGCAGCCGCATCGCCCGTTTGGGCGGCGATGACAATGCCTACACCAACCGAAGCGAAACAGTGTATTACGCCAATATCGCCTCTGCCAACTTGCCCGAAGTTCTCAAACTTGAAGCCGACCGGATGCACAACCTCAATTTCAGCGATAAAGAGTTCGCTACCGAAATGAACGTTATCCGAGAAGAACGCCGCCAGCGCACGGAAGACGATGCTGGCGGGAAAATGTGGGAACAAATCTATCTGAACAGCTTCACCCTGCCCTCCATGAAAGCCTCCATTATCGGCTATATGGAAGACCTGAACACCTTACGCGCCGACGATTTGCGCGCTTGGTACAAACAATTCTACGCACCCAATAATGCCGTTTTGGTCATCGTCGGCGATGTCGATGCCAAACAGACCCTGCGCACGGCGGCAGGATTGTTCGGCAAAATACCGCGTAAATCTTTGCCTGAGCGGAACAATCTGAAAGCCGAACCCGTCAAACGCTCCCCTTCCTTTGCCCAAGCTTTCTCTCCCGTTACCCGTCAACCGTTGGCTGCCATCAGCTGGCGCGTTCCCGCCCTCTCCCGCCTTGACGACAAACTGCCTTACGCCTTGGATGTCTTGACCGACGTTTTGGCGGGCAACACTTCCAGCCGTTTGGACAAAAACCTCGTGCGCGGCAAACAAAGTGCATTAAGCGCGAATGCCCATTACGACCTGCTCAGTCGAGAAATGCCGTTGTTCGGCGTATTTGGAATGCCTGCTGAAAACGTATCCGCCGAAACCCTGCTTACGCAGATGAAGTCCGAAATCAAAGACATCGCCGACAACGGCATCAGCAAAGAAGAGCTCGACCGCATCAAAGCACAGGCATTGGCGGGCGAAATCTACGCGCGTGACTCTATGGTTTCACAAGCTTCGCTGATGGGTCGTTTGGAAGCGCGCGGGTTCAAATATTCCGATGAAGCCGCAATCCGCCGCCGCATACAGGCCGTAACCGCCAAAGAAGTACAAAAAGCCGCACAAATGCTGACGGACGACCGTTCAAGTACCGTCATCATCATGCCGGAAACCGCCCCTCCTGCACCGGCAGACTATAAGGCATTGAAAAAGCCTGAAAAACAATGACAAACCGTTTTCAGACGACCTCTTGCTGTGCGATAATGCCAAACGATAATATCTTAACGTAACCGATAAGATAAAATTTACCATGTTCCATTATCACCCTGACAAAACATCCTTCTTACACTGAGGTCGTCTGAAAATGAAATCCCCCTTTTCCTCCGTTTTCCGTACCGCGCTGACCGTCTCTTCCGTTCTGATCCTCAGCGCATGTCCAAGCAACACTTCCCCCGTCAACCCGCCGCGGCACAACACCCAAATCACCCCTCCCCCCAAACCACAGGCAGTCGTTGCTTTAGCACTCGGCGGCGGCGCATCCAAAGGGTTTGCCCATATAGGCATCATCAAAGTCCTCAAACAAAACGGCATCCCCGTCAAAATTGTTACCGGTACGTCGGCAGGCGCCATCGTCGGCAGCCTGTATGCTTCCGGCGCAAGTCCCGACCGTTTGGAATTGGAAGCCGAAATTCTCGGCTCAACCGATTTGGTCGATCTGACCCTATCCACCAGCGGCTTTATCAAAGGACAAAAACTGCAAGACTACATTAACCGCAAAGTCGGCAACCGCCCGATTCAAGACTTCCCGATTAAATTCGCCGCCGTCGCCACCGACTTCGAATCTTCCAAAGCCGTCGCCTTCAACCGTGGCAATGCCGGACAGGCAGTCCGCGCATCCGCCGCCATCCCCAACGTGTTCCAACCTGTCCTAATCGGCGGCCGCCGATACGTTGACGGCGGACTGACCCAGCCCGTACCCGTCAGCGCGGCAAAAAAACAGGGAGCAAACTTCATCATTGCTGTCGATATTTCCGATCGGCCGTCTAAAAACCTCAAACAAGGCTTTTTCTCCTACCTCGACCAATCCATCAACGTCATGTCGCAATCTGCCCTGCAACATGAATTGAGCCAAGCAAATGTCGTCATCCATCCCCAAGTCTTGGACTTAGGCGCGGTCGGCGGCTTCAGCCAAAAACAACGTGCCATTGCCGAGGGAGAACGTGCCGCGAAAGCCGCTATTCCTGAAATACGGCGCAAACTGGCTGCATACCGCTACTAAGCCTTTAGTGCTTTATGCAAATAAAAGGTCGTCTGAAAATATAAAACTATTTTCAGACGACCTTTGTTTAAATAGAGGGGGCATACTCGCTTTTTTCTTATGGGTACGATCTCTGTTTTAAACGGAAGCCATCAAGATAGAAGGGATACAAACATGACCCGTATTTAAAAAAGGTCGTCTGAAAACCGTATGGGCGTTTCAGACGACCTTTCGATATTGTGCCTTGATGCTTACAAGGTGCCGTAAGAGTGCAGGCCGCTTAGGAACATGTTGACGCCGATGAAGGCGAAGGCGGTAACGAACAATCCGATGACTGCCCACCATGCGAGGATTTTGCCGCGCCAGCCGGCGACGAGGCGCAGGTGCAGCCAGACGGCGTAGTTGAGCCAGACGATGAATGCCCAAGTTTCTTTCGGGTCCCAGCTCCAGTAGCGTCCCCATGCGTCGGCAGCCCACAGTGCGCCGAGAATGGTGGCGATGGTGAAGAACAGGAAACCGACGGCGATGGCTTTATACATGACTTCTTCGATAACTTGCGAATGCGGCAGCCATGATTTTTTGCCGGCGTTTTCGTTTCTCAATGCCCAAAGTTCGGCGATGCCGAGCATGGCGGCGATACAGAATGCGCCGTAGCCGATAAAGTTGGCGGGGACGTGGATTTTCATCCACCATGATTGCAGGGCGGGAATCAGGGGTTGGATGGTGTGCGCTTCGCGGGAAAAGCTGTACCAAAGGACGAAGCCGACAACGATCGCCATGAAGCTGAAGACGAAGCCGCCGAGTTTTTGTACGGCGAAACGGGCTTCGTAGTAGAGGTACATCAGGGCGGTGATGACGAGGAAGAGGATGAAGACTTCGTAGAGGTTGGAAACGGGGATGTGTCCTGCGTCAGGGCGCAGGAGGTAGCTTTCGTGCCAGCGCACCAGAAGTCCGGTAAAGCCTGCGACGGCGGACACCCAAGCGAATACAGAACCCATACCGAGCAGGGTGTTGGTGGCGACGTTTTTGCGTTGTGCCAACACGGCGCCGGCGATGTAGGCAAAAAGTGCGAAGAAGATGAAGGCGCATTGCCACATAATCGCGGACTGGCTGCTGAGGAAGTATTTGAGCAGGAAGTCATCGGCGTGTTTGATTTCGCCATCGTAGAGCATGACTGCACCGTATGCGAGGACGGCACACAAAGGTACAAACCAGCGCATGGGTTTGAAAAACCAGCCTAAAAAGACGGTAATGCCCGCGCTTGCCCACAAAATCACCATTTCGTAGATGTCCATGGTGTGCTGGATGCGGGTTTGGGCGAAGAATGCGCCGGCCGCGGTCAAGAGGGCGAATATGCAGTCGACCGTATTCAGGGACTTGAGGAACGATTTGTGCGTCAGCAGCTCGTGTTCGGGTAGGGGGTTATGGTTATGCGTCATGGTTCAAATCTTTCGCCAGTCGTTGCAGGCTTTGTGTATGTTGCGGAAACTCTTTTTGCAGGTCGCGTTCGTTACGGCTGGAGGACATGGCAAAGCGGATACGGTCGTCTGAAAACAAAACCCACGCGCGTTTCTCGCGGATGTAGAACATAAATATCGTGCCGAGAACCAGCAAAACAGAGCCTAAATAGACTAAAAATGCACCAGGAGAGCGGGTCATTTGCAAGCCGGAGGAGCGGACTTCTTCAAAGCCGTCCAGTTGCAGGAGCATGGGTGCGGGATATTCGGTCAGACCGGTATAGGCGTCCATGCTGTGCAGCAGGAAGCGGTTGCGCGCTTCGTCTTGAGGCCACTCGGTCAGCTTGTATTTTTGGATGGTTTCTTCCAATACGGCGTTCATAACGCCGAACAACATTTCGTAAAAATATCCCTGCATTTTTTCCTGCTGCTCTTTGGGGATGTTTTTAGTGATAAATTCGTCCAACGCCAAATAGCCGCCTTTCGCAAAAATACCCAAGGTGTTTTCGGCGGCAAGGGTAAATTGCTCGCGGATGTTTTCGGGCGCGTTCAAGGTCGCGTTGCGGATGACGGTTTTGCGTGCGGTTTCGTCTTTCAAGAGTTCGCGCATTGCCATGAAGGTATCGGGTTTGGAGGTTCTGTCGGCAGGAATGCGCAGCCAACGGTATTGTTGTTCCAGACCTGTGCGCGTGCCGGTAATGAAGAAATAATCCTGTTCTTGTTTAACAGGCAGCATGTAGTTTTTATATTCCACAGCCTGCCCCGCTTTGTCGCGGATTCGGTAAACAACGGATGGGCCGATGTTGGTGTATTTTTTGTTCTCTTGGGACACAGCGCGCACGTCGTTAATCGCTGATTGCAGGGTTTGCTCTTTTTCAGACGACTTACCCATGTCTTCTACGTTCATGGACGTGAATTGGTCAAACTCCAGCTTGTAGGACGTATTGCCGATGTCGAGCGGGAATTCGCGCATAGACGTCGCTTTGAGTGTCAACGGCTCGCGGCTCGGGTTGCCCAAATTCCATGCTTTAAATTTCAAATCGGAGCCGCCGTCGGCAAAGCTCGCTTGATAGATGGTAATGCCGTGCAGCGTCAGCGGATGGTTGACGCGGATGGTGTGTTCGGATTTTTTGCCGCTTTCCTTGTCGGTAATTTCCAAATCGCTGGCAAAATCACGCGGCATCCCGGTATTGTAAAAGTCGATGTGGAACTTCTTCAGCTTCACGTCAAACGGCAAATCCTGAACCAACATTCCGTTGTCAGCGTTGAGGAAGACCACGTCCGCACTTTGCCCTTCGGTAATATTCACATTGCCGCGGAACGACAGGTTTGACGTACCCAAGACGCTTTCAGGCTTGAAGTCTTTGGCATAGACGGAATGGTTGTCCGGCACGATGCGTCCGGTCAGCATACCGATTTTCAGCAGCAGGTTGCTGTCTATCAAGCCGCCCAAACAAATCACAATCAGCGCGGCATGGGCAAAAATATAGCCCCACTTGTTCATCGCCCCTTTTTTGGCGGCAACCAAAACCGATCCGTCTTCGCGCGTTACGGTTTTGCAGCTGAAACCTTGTACTTCGAGATAACGTTGGGCGATTTCAGACGACATCTTGCCTTCCAAAACGGTCGAATGACGCATCGCTGCCAATGATTTTTCTTTGGCGTTTTCACGGAATGATTTGATTTCACGAAGGAAAGGCGGAACATTGCGAATCAGGCACAAGCTGGTCGATATCACCAAAAACATCATGATGACCACAAACCAAGCGGACGCATAGACATCGTACAAGCCTAAAAAGTTGAAAATCTGCGCCCAAAACGGGCCGAATTTCACGACATAATTGACCTGCGGCTGGTTTTGCTGCAACACCGTCCCGATAACCGAAGCGACGCCCAAAAGGCTGAGCAGGGCAACGGCAAAACGCATGGAGCTTAAAAAAGCGAACCAAGGTTTGTGGATAAGAGGGACGGATGAAGAGGATTTGCTCATAGCGGTTTGATTCTATAAGGAATACAAAGACTGTCAGGGTTCGGAAGAACCCAAACATTGGAAACGGCGCGGACAGGCAGATATGATGGGGTAAAAAGTCCAGAGCCGCCATTTGAAAAAACTTATTGCCTTAAGAGCGGCAGCTACCATCGCACAAGGTCGTCTGAAAACAACCAAGCCCAAAAGAGCAGGAGTTTTCAGACGACCTCTTATTCACGTTCGCCGCAAAAGCGGACAAACAGTAAAAATCCGGCAGAAATCAATGCAGGCCTTGGATAAAGTTGGCAACTGAATTCAACTCTTCTTCGGTCAAGCGTTTGGCGATGTCTTCCATAATCGCATTTTTGCGTTGTCCGGTTTTATACGCCTTCATTTGATCGACCACATAAGCCATATGTTGGCCGCCTAAGCGCGGATAAGCGACGATTTCAGTGCCGCCGCCCGGAATACCCGCGCCGCTAGGACCGTGGCAGGACATACATGCAGGGATTTTTTTATCCACCAAACCGCCTCGGTAGATTTTGCCGCCCAAAACAGGATCATTTTGTTTCGGGTTAGCCTCGCCGGATTTGGCCTGTTGTTTGGCATAGAATGCGGATACATTCAGAATGTCTTGTTCGGACAGGTTCATCACCATAGGTTTCATCACAGCGGCGGAACCGTTTGTACGTTTGCCTTCTTTAATGTCCAAGGTTTGACGGTAGATATAGGCACTGTGTTGCGCGGCGAGCTTTGGATACATGGCGATGCCGCTGTTGCCGTCCGCCGCATGACATGCCGCACAAATGGTAGTAGCCACTTCTTTGCCTTTTGCAATATCCGCTTTCGGGGCAGCGACAGCCGCGCCGGCAGCCAAAACCAAGGCCGCTAAAGTCAATCGTTTCATGGAGTGCTCCTGATTACAGCATTGCATACCGCGACAATGCCTTTTTTATACTCAAAACGCCGGATAAATTTTACCCGATAAAAACCGATAATTCTATAAACGTGCTATTCTATACTAGATTTACATTAAATTACTACCATGTTTCGCAACATGGACACGGCAAATTCCGCCACTCCGTCTCAGGGAACAAGGAAATACGGATGAACCTCTTTCAGAACGCCAAATTCTTCACTACCGTCAACCATCTTAAAGACCTGCCCGACACACCTGCAGAAATCGCATTTGTCGGACGCAGTAACGCAGGCAAATCCAGCGCGATCAATACCCTGACCAACCATGTCCGGCTCGCCTACGTTTCCAAAACGCCGGGACGGACCCAACACATCAATTTCTTCGAATTGAGCAACGGCAGCTTTATGGTCGATTTGCCGGGTTACGGCTATGCGCAAGTTCCCGAAGCCATCCGCACGCATTGGGTCAAACTCTTGGGCGACTACCTCCAACAACGGCGTCAGCTCATCGGCTTGGTGTTGATTATGGATGCGCGCCACCCATTGAAAGAGCTGGATTTGCGGATGCTGGACTTTTTCCACATCACCGGCCGCCCTGTACATATTTTGTTGTCGAAAGCCGACAAGCTGTCGAAAAACGAGCAAATCAAAACTTTAGGCGCAGTCAAAAAATCGCTCAAACCCTATATGACCCGTCAACGCATCAGCGTACAACTATTTTCCAGCCTTAAAAAGCAAGGCATCGAAGAAGTCAACCAAGTCGTCGGAGCATGGTTTGCTACGCATCAAGAAGAAATGGACAACTTGAATATCGGAAATCCGGAAAATTCCGAGTCATTGTAATCGGTCGTCGTATGGTCTGCATTGACGGGACGCAAATCCGTACTGTTCCTGTTGTATTTAACACGAAAGGTCGTCTGAAAACGCTTGGTAGTGATTCAGACGACCTTTATCACTTCCCTAGCCTATCACCTGCCCGATGCTTACCTTATTATAGTGGATTAACTTTAAACCAGTACGGCGTTGCCTCGCCTTGCCGTACTATCTGTACTGCCTTCGGCTTCGTCGCCTTGTCCTGATTTAAATTTAATCCACTATAAGGAAGATAGCAAAGGCAAAGAGTGGCAACCCATTATAAAAAGGTCGTCTGAAAATTCTTTAGCCTTTCAGACGACCTTTTATCATATTATGTTGGATATAGTTCCAAACTCTTTATCTAATTCAATAGAAGGCGATTTTCTTCAAAAATATAAAAAACCATTGATTATAATGAAGATTTGAAATCTTTATCTGAGATTAAATTGGTTTTAGCTGATCCAGCCACGAATATAAGGCAACCTAAAGAAGCAAGTGATGATTATTACATTGCTCGAGGTAAAATCTTCAAAGATGAATATAATATGTCATGGAAAACCATTTGCAATCATAAAGAGATTGGCAAAGAAGAAACCATAGATAATAATGAACAGCCTGAAAGTCCGAAAGTTAAAAAACCTTCATACCGATAATTATTGTGTAACAAAAATCCAACCAATAAGATAGGTTGGATTTTTTCTTGTCTAAAATTACATTTTTTTGCGTTTGGGTGTTTTCATTGGAACATTAAACCCGGGTGAGTTTCGAAATTCTTCAAAAGTAACCTCTTTTTTAAACTCTTTTTCATTGGGAACAAAATCGCCATTACATTTTTGTTTCTTTGCATTATTTAGTTTAATCTCTTTTGCAAACTCACACATCGCAATTCTCGAATTTTTTGCATCTGGATATTTTGTAACAATTTCATTCCAAATTTCAAAATATCGGATTAATTCTAGTGATACCCATTTTTGCAAAGAACGATAAGCATCAAGTCCATTAGGATTATTATCAATTTCATTTAACATCCAGTCTGATAGGGCACTTTGTACAACAGGATCATGAGCTTCTTTAATTTCTTTTTTCCATGCTGCAACAGGTAAATCAAAATCAGGTACTACTTGTTCAGCAGGATTATTTACTGCCATTGCATTACTGGCTGCAAACATGGCAGAACCTAGAATAAAAGCTTTTAGCGTGCTTTTCATCATTATTAACCTTTAAATTTGTTATTGGTATTTGCCTTGTTGTTCATGTTCTTTCGCTAATTTTTCTCTATCTGCCTCACGTAAAGAGTAGATTTTGAAAATTATAGTGGATTAACTTTAAACCAGTACGGCGTTGCCTCGCCTTGCCGTACTATCTGTACTGTCTGCGGCTTCGTCGCCTTGTCCTGATTTAAATTTAATCCACTATATTGCTCATTCTATTGCGCCTTAGTTTCAGTTACAAAGCCGATTTTACTGATACCGGCTTCACGCGCAGCTTCGAGCGCCTTATTGACGTATTCGTACTCGACTGCTTTATCAGCCGCAATTGCTACGATCGTATCCGCATTTTCCTGCTTCTCGGTTTTCAAACGTGAAATCACCGTATCAATATCGACTTTAGTCGCAGAATCACCACCGACATAGTAGCTGCCGTTGGCATCTATCGTCAGTCGCAGCGGGTCTTTAGGCTGCTTTTCCTTCTGCTTTGCCGCTTTTTCCGAAGCAGTCGGCAATTCCAAGGGAATCGAGTGGGTCAATACGGGCATGGTGATCATGAAAACGATCAACAACACCAGCATAACATCGACCAAAGGCGTAACGTTGATGTCCGACATCGGCGCGTCATCGCCGGAATTCATTGAGCCGAATGCCATAATTTAGTCCTTTTGATTCAACAGGCGGACGTGCAGATCGTGTGCAAAAGCGTCCATATCTTGAGAGAGGGTTTTCTTACCGCGATTGAGGAAGTTGTACGCCAAAACAGCAGGAATGGCGACAAACAAACCGGCAGCAGTGGATACCAGCGCCTCACCAATCGGACCGGCAACGGCAGCAATACTCATTTGCCCACTTTGACCGATATTGATTAAAGCATGGTAAATTCCCCAAACCGTACCGAACAAGCCGATAAACGGAGCGGTTGCACCAATGGACGCTAAAGCAGTCATGCCATAGTCAAACTGGCGCATAGCTTGCTCCATGCTGTTTCGGATTTGAATGACGAGGTATTCATTCAAAGGCAGCTCGGTAGTAAGTGTTTTCGCATTGCTTTGACGATAGCTTTGGTAAGCACGCAAAGATTCGTCCGCTACACGGCTCATTGGTGAATCAATGCTCTTCACTTTCTGTACCGCCTCCGACAGCGTAAAGGCATTCAGCATTTGCGTTTTCACTTCAGCATTGGCACTTTTGGCTTTTTTCAGTTTGATAGTGCGCAGGATAATCAGACACCAAGTAACAATGCTCATCAACAGCATCAGTACGAATACACTGATCAGGACGAAATCGCCTGATTCAAACACTAATTTCAAATCCATAATTTTTCCAGATTAAAAATAAAATTAAAAATTTCTTTTTGTCAAAATACAGGTAATTCGCGTTCATTTACTGAAGTTGGAAATTAATTTTACCTCGGTATTCTGTCAAACGGTTTGTGGGGTATCGGCTGCCGGCGGCGGTCGCTGCCTTCCTTGCTGCATTATCTAAACGTTGGAATCCGCTACTTTTAGTTACGGTAACTTTCACAACCTTACCACCAGGTTGAACAAGAATAGATAAATGCACTATCCCTTCCTCTCCGTTTTCTAGAGAGAGAGGCGGATAAGCCGGAGTAGGGAGGAAACCTTTATCTACGATGGCAGGAGGACCACCGCTTCCACCTCCGCCTCCGGTGCCTCCGCCGCTACCGGTACCTGATCCATGTTCACCTTTGGCACCGCCACCGCCTGATCCACTGCCTTCACCGCGTCCGCTGCCGGTACCTTTCGTACCGCCACCACTTCCTTTACCCTCACCGTGAAGGGCCTTACCTTCTCCACTGCCTTTTCCGTTTTCCGCAGTATTCGGACCGGTTTTAGTACCGGTGTATTCCGAAGCTTGAGGTGCAGGCTTGGATTCTGTTTTAGGTTCAGGCTTAGGCTCTGGGCGTGGCTCCGGTTTAGGTTCCGGCTTAGGTTCGGGTTTCGGTTTTTCAACCGGCTTCGGCTTCTCTTTAGGCTGCTGGATATCAGCATCCTCTTTTTTCGTCACCACCGGCTTGATAATAGGCTTTGGAGGCTCAACCGGCTTAGGTTTCGGCCTTGGCTTTGGCTTTTCAGGCTCAGGAGTCTTTTCCGGAGCTGCCGGCGCACCTTCGCCTTCAGGACTACCGTCTCCGCCACCATCACCACCCAAATCTGCCAAATCGACAAATTCAATATTCATCATTTCCGGCACAGGCGGCTTGTGTGCTTGCCATAACAACGCGACCAAACCCGCGTGGATTAAAACCACCGAGATGACGACTGCTGGAGTTAAAATTCGTTCTTTATTCATAATCGACGCATGATAATAGCAACAATTTTTGTTTGCAACCTATTTTTACATTTGTTTTAAAAGTGAATATCCATCTGAGAATATTTCTTCAACTTAATATCATACGACATAATATTTTGATATTGCTATTCATTATCACAACAAAACAAAAGAAAAAGAGGACGCAATGCCTCATTTGGTTGCATTAGAATGCGGTTAACAGAAAAAGTTCAAAATTTATAATATAACGTACAGATAAAATAACAACAATGGAGTAACGCCCCGTCAAACAAATGGCACAAACATTATTGTCATAGGGTTTATTCAGATTTATTTCCAGCTCCATCAACAAGAAACTGACAAGAACAGAAGAACAAACCTATTTCGTTTACCTATTTATAGGTCGTCTGAAAATAAAACTTACCTATACAAGCATATTACGATTACAAAAATACGCCTGATAATTTCCCCTACCACCTAACCTACAGACCCTATCAAAACTTTCGCATACTCTATTTGACGGGTTAAATCATGCCGTTTTGCCGTTCACTTTTTCTGCAATGATTTCAATTTTCGGTTCATACAACAAATCATAAGTCGGCTTATTAAGCAAATCTTGCAAAGTAAATCCGTCCAAATGTGCAAAGAAAGCCTTAATCGCTCCGCCCAAAATACCGGCGAGACGGCAAGATGGCGTAATCAGGCATTCGTTGTTTTCCCCCATACATTCGACAATCTGCATAGGCTCAAGATGGCGCACTACTGCGCCAACGTTGATTTTGTCGGGAGTGTCTGCCAGACGCAGTCCGCCTCCTTTCCCTCTTGTACTGGTTAGAAATCCGCCTTTGACAAGTGCGGTAACGACTTTCATCAGATGGCTTTTGGAAATATTATAGGCTTCGGCAATGGTTCCGATATTGACTAACGAATCGTCGTTTACGGCCGCATAAATCAATACCCGCAGACCATAATCCGTATGTTGCGTCAGATACATGGTTTTCTCTGTTTGAATATATTATTTTTTGGAACGGCGACAGTGTCCATAGTGGAGAACTGTCGCCGTTATGTGTTTGACTTTGTATATGATTAAGTTTCATAATATCCGAAACATTTAAATTAATCCAGTGCAGTTTGATAATTTATTATCATTATAATCAAATATTATGAAGCCGTTAAAACGCCACCCAGCACTTATCGAACTTTCCCGCGAACACCATCACGCTCTTTCGCTCTGTGTCCGCCTTCTGCGTACGCCTGCTGAAAGCCACCAGACCGAGTTGGAAGCTCATTTTCTTGAATTGGAACCGCATTTTGCTGAAGAAGAGGTCATGTTTGCTCCATATTGGCAAAATATCCCCGCTGCGATGCGTGAGCGTTTCGAGAAGGAACACGCTAAATTGCGCGGTATGATGGCAAATCCTAAATATCTTAATGAAGAGTGGAATAAGGACTTTGCCGTTACTCTGCGCGACCATGCGCGCTTTGAAGAACGCGAACTGTTTCCCGCAGTCGAGCCGTTCCTGCCGCCGCCTGAAGGAATCTGACAAGAAGGTCGTCTGAAAAGTCAAAAACGCGATGTTGGCTTTTTCAGACGACCCCTTCCTATCTATTCAAATTTAAAATAAACCATTCCAAAAAACAAACCAAGGAACTACCATGACCGCCTTTTTCAAACACCCTGTTTGGGCAATGGCATTCCGCCCGTTCTACTCGCTGGCGGCACTATACGGCGCACTGTCCATCCTGCTTTGGGGCTTCGGCTATACGGGTACGCCTGAGTTGCGCGGCTTTTACTGGCACGCCCATGAAATGATTTGGGGGTATGCCGGACTTGTCGTCATTGCCTTTCTGTTGACCGCTGTTGCTACTTGGACGGGGCAGCCGCCTACGCGCGGAGGCGTTTTGGTCGGATTAACCGCATTTTGGTTGGCGGCAAGGATTGCTGTTTTTATCCCAGGTTGGGGGGCAACCGCAAGCGGCATACTGGGTACGCTGTTTTTCTGGTATGGCGCAGTTTGCATGGCATTGCCCGTTATCCGGTCTAAGAACAAACGCAACTACGTCGCCGTATTTGCCATCGTCGTACTAGGCTGCACGCACGCCGCATTCCATTTCCAACTGCATGCCGGAAACGCAGCCGCACTTCTCAGCGGGTTGCAATCCGGTTTGATTATGGTCGCCGGCTTTATCGGTCTTATCGGTATGCGGATTATTTCCTTCTTTACTTCCAAACGCCTGAACGTTCCGCAAATCCCCAGCCCGGTATGGGTGGCACACGCATCCCTTTGGTTGCCTATGTTGACTGCCATGCTGATGGCGCACCAAGCCCTGCCTTGGCTCTCATCTGCTTTTGCCTTTGCAGCGGGTGTGATTTTTACCGTGCAGGTTTACCGCTGGTGGTATAAAGCCGTTTTGAAAGAACCGATGCTGTGGATTTTGTTCGCAGGCTATTTGTTCACAGGCTTGGGACTGATTGCTGTCGGGGCTTCTTACTTTCACGCCTCGTTCCTCAATCTCGGCGTACACCTTATCGGCGTCGGCGGTATTGGTGTCCTGACCTTGGGGATGATGGCGCGCACCGCGCTCGGGCATACCGGCAACTCTATCTACCCGCCGCCCAAATCCGTACCTATTGCTTTTTGGTTGATGATTGCTTCCACGTTTATCCGTATGGTCGCGATTTTTGTCGGCGGTACCGGTTATGTCCATAGTATCCGTACTTCCTCAGTCCTGTTTGCGCTGGCGCTGCTGCTTTACGCATGGAAATACATCCCTTGGCTCATCCGTCCGCGTGCGGATGGTAAACCGGGTTAATCGAATCAAGCATATCAAACGAAAGGTCGTCTGAAACCTGTTTCCAAGTTTTCAGACGACCTTTCGTTTTATCAATCAGGCTCCCGTGTCCAATACATCTCGACAAACTGTATTCGATAGCAGCATAAAAATAAGCTTGGCCTGACGACTAATGCTGCGCCAATACTTATCACGAAGTTTAGCGTGGATCTTACCCGCGCAAAAGCCCCAGCTCAAAATTCAATGAATAACTAAAAGAGCCATGCAAAAGAAAAAGGAAAGGTCGTCTGAAAACCTGTTTCCAAGTTTTCAGACGACCTCTTGGTCTTCATACGCTTACACGAACCAATCAGAAAAACAGCTCGCGCCAGCTGATACGTTGCAGACCGCAGATACGGCCCTTCACTTCCAGAGATTTACCTTTATTCAACAGCAAGCTACGTTGGTCTCCCTCTTTGCCTGAGAAACATTTGTTGTTAGGCGTACCAGAACCATAACCCAGCTCCTTATCCGTACCAGTTCCACCGCTGTCACCATCGGCGGTAACAGGATCGTCCGTACGCTTGTTCGGATCTATAAAGGTGAAGCTGACAATACCTTCTTGAGTCAAACCGTTGGCGTATTGTTTACTAAAACCACCATCACCACGAATAAAAGGCGTAAAGCGTGCGCTACGTTCATTGAGTGCACCGCCGTTATCAGCATTGATGCCAAGGAAGGTTGTACTGGTTACGGTTGACTTATTGTTGCTGACAGGCAGACACAAGTCTTTTTCCGCTTCTTCCTTGCCGATGGTTTTACCACCATCGGAAGTGTATTTGCGTATTGTAACGATGGCAGTACGCAGAATCATGGTCGGCTTAATGCTGACACGCTCGCCAGAACCTAGATTGATGAACCAGCCCTTATGGGCGTCTTCAATTTTTTCGTTACTCAGATACAAGGCTTTACCGGTTTGCAGCTGGTTGTTTTCATCGTTATATGACTGCTCTACCTCAGTAATCGTTTGCTCGCGCAGGTTTTGCTCGGTAACATCCTGATTTGTCTTGTCTTCGAATAGATCTTTCGGCGCTTTATCCAGTTTTTGGAAAATACCGTAAATCGATTGTGTTTCAGTATTGCTCAAATCACTTTGGTAGATTTCGCTACCTGTACCGAAAATCACGACGTATTCCTTAGCTCCTTTTCGTGATACGGCAGGAGCCGAGGTAATCGGCTTGCTTGACGAACCTGAGAAGATTTTGACCGCAGTCCAATTTTTCGGCGTTTCACCGCGCAGGTCGAAGCGGTACATATTACCCCCTCTGTCGCCTGCAAAGGCAAAATCGACAACTCCGTCAAAATCGGTATCAAGCAGTGTCGGTGTGGACAGACCGCCTACACCGCCCGGCACGATAATTTTCGCCAACTCCTTACCTGCCTTATCTTCTTCTCCCGCAGACTGACCGCGTTTCTCGCCTGTACCGACTTCTTTACCAAGCATTTCGTAAACATATAACGCAGTTTCGTTGGTTGCTGCATCTTTTTCTTCAGCTGCATAGCCACTGGCAAGGAAGCCTGCATAGCGGATATTTTCCTCCAGTTTCGCACTACCATCAGTTTCACGCTTGATGGAAACACGTCCGATCTGTGGCGTACCAATAGTAAAGCCTAATTCGTTGGCAGCACCTTTTGGTGTTTCAAACAAAGGAACTTTATCGCTCCAAGCAGCCGCATCCAGACCGGTATTGGTGGTTTGGTCTTCCTTGCCGCCTATATTGAGTGCGTATGCACCACGTCCGCCTTGTCCCATTGCGCCAAACATAAAGACACGTTGCTGAAACTTACTGCCTTGTTCTGCAACAGGGGTCTGACGCAGGGTAAAACCGCCGTTTACACCATATTTATGGTTTTCAATGGATTTTCCGTAATCTGCATGAGCAATGTCTTTCAATACTTTGGCAAGCGTAATCGGGTTGCCTGACGCATCGTTTTCACGCTCCATCGCTGAAGGAAGATAGCTGACTTTCAAATCATAACGATGCTCCCCTGCCGTGCTTTGGAAAATATGCACCATACCGTCGTTGGCTGCGGCAACAAAATATTTGCGGCGACCATTCTCCTGATTACCGACTGCAGCAACGGAACCGTCCAAAATATCACCCAAATCACGCTCACCTGGATTCCGAGGACGGTATGGGCTGTATGCATTGTCGTTACTACCAACCCTGCCCGTCCAATTGAGCAGTTTTTTCCATTCGTCTTTGTTACTACTCTCAATACCGAAATAGGCATTGTTGATATACTCAGGAGGGTTATTAATAATGTTTTCGAGAGCATAGGTATTCGAACCAGTATTAATCAGCGTTTTACGATTACCGAAAGAAGGTTTAGGGCCATTATCGGTATCGGTATCGGTACCGACCCTTCTGCCTTTTGCATTCAGTTTATTGAATAGAATCTGACTACTCCATGAACCTGTATTCAGCTTGATGGTTGCTGCCAGATCAGGAATACCACTACTGGAAGTTGCAGGAGCAGTACCACCTTCACCTTCAAATGGTGGGCTTTCACTATCAGTCGAAATCAGACTGATGATTTTATTGAATGCATTTTCCAAATCTTCAGGCTTATCTGCATTAAAATACCAATCATCTTGGCTAGCTCCACGTGTCAGAAATGCCTTACCTGCATCAGAAATACCTTGGCCAAAACCTACAGTAAAAGTTTGCACAAGCTGTTTACTGTAATCAACCCCTTTTGGATCTTTGGATGGATCTCCATCCCAACTTACACCTGCTGCATCTTTGCCATTACCGTCGGCAGCCGTTTTTATATCTTTCCAAGAAAGTGTACGGCTGAAAAACTCAATACCTCCAACTTTACCGTTATATCCATCGGCACTATCCCAATAAGGCATATTGTCAACCCCGCCAGCTTTCGAACACAATCCACTCAATGTCGTCTGACTCAAACCTGCGAGCGCAGATGGACCAAAATATTTGTAAGCCGCTTCATTTTTAGGTAGGAAAGGACGGTATGGTGAAGGGTAAATTGAGTAGTACCCCTTAGGATTATCATAGTCAAAGTTATAGCTGAACCCCTTAGAATGGAAATTACAGCCGAAGTTGGCATCGCCATCAGACATCATCACCACATATGATTTTTGACAGCGATACTTAATATTTGGCATAACTGTCTGCGTAACAACTTCATAATAACGGCTTGTGGCAGGCGTTAGGCCTGTTGGCTTCATTTTGTTAACTTTATCTATCATTTTTTGCCAAGAAGCCTTTTCCGGATCGAAGGTTTCCTCCGGAGTCGTATCAGAACTGCCACCGTTATATAAAGTCTGCAATCCCCAATTAAACTTGTCTTTGTGGTTCTCCAATATTCCGTTAAGTGCGTTCTTTGTTACCTGCATACGTGTTGGACCAGGTGTATATTCGCCAGTAACCGCATTACGGTTCATACTCTGCGAATCATCAATAAAAAACATAATGTTATGTTTAATTTTTGGCTGCTCGATAATCTGAGACTCGTTTTGCAAATAAAGCGGGGTTTTAGCAAATTGGGCTTGCGCTTGCGATGCTGCACCCATCAGGGCGAGCGCGGAGGCGATGCTGTAAATCATCGGACGGACGGTACCGGGGAAACGTGAAAGGTTGTTTTTCATAATGCGTTCTTTTTTCGTAAAATCGTCGATTGACGGATGATGACGTTGTTTTTATTTTCTCGGAATGTGATTCTAACATTTACAATGTCATTTATGTGCAGTTCCGAATATTTTTTTGCCTGATACAGGGGACAAATGGTGAAAATGAAACAGACCGCATGATTATTAAGGTAGAAACTATCTTAGGATACAGCTTGAACGATGCAGCTTTTTGACGTAGAATGCATTGCTTCTACGGCATAGGCAGCTATGCCTGAAAAAGCACGTTACGCAGCAAAATCAAGACTGCGGGGCGTGTTTTTTTTTAGCCGATATTTTCTCAGGCGGTCTTTTTTGTAAACAATTTTCAGACGACCCCTGTCCGTTTCTGCAAACCGACCATCATCAGGCAAACAGGATTCATCATGACCACTCCGGCTCTTCTCGTTCTCGCTGACGGCAGCGTATTTCACGGCACATCAATCGGTTACGAAGGTTCGACTTCCGGCGAAGTCGTGTTCAACACTTCCATGACCGGCTATCAGGAAATCCTGACCGACCCGTCCTACTGCAAACAAATCGTTACCCTCACCTACCCCCACATCGGCAACACCGGCACCAACGCCGAAGACGAAGAAAGCCGCAGCGTTTATGCCGCAGGCTTGATTATCCGCAACCTGCCGCTGCTGCACAGCAACTTCCGCGCCTCCGAAAGCCTGCACGACTATCTCGTACGCAACAAAACCGTCGCCATCGCCGACATCGACACCCGCCGCCTGACCACGCTGCTGCGCGAAAAAGGCGCGCAAGGCGGCGCGATTCTGACCGGCGCGGACGCTACGGTTGAAAAAGCGCAAGAACTCATCGCCGCGTTCGGCAGCATGGTCGGCAAAGATTTGGCGAAAGAAGTTTCCTGCAAAGAAGCCTACGAATGGACCGAAGGCGAATGGGCGCTGGGCAAAGGTTTCGTTACCCCTGCCGAACAGCCGTTCCACGTCGTCGCCTACGATTTCGGCGTGAAAACCAACATCCTGCGTATGCTCGCCTCGCGCGGCTGCCGCCTGACCGTCGTTCCCGCCCAAACCAGCGCGGAAGAGGTGTTGGCGCTCAACCCCGACGGCGTATTCCTCTCCAACGGCCCCGGCGACCCCGAGCCTTGCACCTACGCCATCGAGGCCGTGCAAAAACTGATGGCAAGCGGCAAACCCATCTTCGGCATCTGCTTGGGACACCAGCTCATCAGCCTCGCCATCGGCGCAAAAACCTTGAAAATGCACTTCAGCCATCACGGCGCGAACCACCCTGTACAAGACTTGGACAGCGGCAAAGTCGTCATCACCAGCCAAAACCACGGCTTCGCCGTCGATGCCGACACCCTGCCCGCCAACGCAAGGATTACCCACAAATCCCTGTTCGACAACACCTTGCAAGGCATTGAGCTGACCGACCAACCCGTGTTCTGCTTCCAAGGCCACCCCGAAGCCAGCCCCGGCCCGCAAGATGTCGGCTATCTGTTTGACAAATTCATTGACAATATGAAAGCGGCAAAACAATAAGCCGCCTTTTCAGGCGACCTCTCAACTCAACAAAGGTCGTCTGAAACCCGATAAAAATCAAAACATAAAAAACAAAAATTCAGACGACCCCTCAACACAAACGTCGTCTGAAAAACCAACCCCTCAAATCAGAAAGGAAAAGCATGACTGAAAAACAAATGCGCGTACTCTCCGTCGTCGCCACCCTGACCGCCGTAGGTATGTACGTTTCCTATATCCCGCAAATCCAAAACAACCTCGCGGGCAACCCCGGCTCGCCGCTGCAACCCCTCGTCGCCGCCATCAACTGCACATTATGGGTTGCCTACGGCTTTTTGAAAGAAAAACGCGACTACCCCGTCATGCTGGCAAACGCCCCCGGTATCATTTTGGGCTTGATTACCTTTATCACCAGCTTTTAAGGAAGTTTTCAGACGGCATGTGCAAAATAAAAATGCAAAAGGTCGTCTGAAAAAAGATTGTCTTGCCGCAACATTTAATTCAATCAGCAACCCCATCCCCTCTCCCGTGGGAGAGGGCTAGGGAGAGGGCAGCAAGCTGCAAGGCTTGCACAAACACCCCCGATAACAAAAATGACCCCGCCCGAAAAACTATTGACCGCCGACAATCCCGCCCTGCATCAACGCGCCAAAGCCATGCGTCAAGAAATGAGCGAGGCGGAAGCAAAATTGTGGCAACACCTGCGGGCAGGCCGTTTGAACGGCTATAAATTCCGCCGCCAGCAGCCGATTGGAAACTATATTGTTGATTTTATGTGCGTAACGCCCAAGCTGATTATCGAAGCAGACGGCGGGCAGCACACAGAACAAGCCGTATACGACCATGCGCGGACAGCATATCTCAACAGCTTGGGCTTTACTGTTTTGCGTTTTTGGAACCACAAAATTTTGCAGCAGACAAACAACGTACTGGCGGAAATCCTGCGCGTGTTGCAAGAATTGGAAAAGCAGCCTGCACGGTAGCAGATGGTTGATTTTGATTGGATTTTTGAAAATTATAGGGTGCAAGCCGACTGAATTGAGCATTTATAAAGGCCGTCTGAAAAGCAAAAAGCAGCCTGCACAACCTGTTTTCCTTGCAGAACCCTTAGCCCCAACAGCCGCCCCGTCCTCTCTCCTCGTGGGAGAGAGCTAGAGAGAGGACAACAAGCCGCAAGGCTTGTATTTCGGTGGTTGAGTTGTTGGGAAAGGTTGCCGAAATTCGGAGAATGCTCTCTCCCCAGCCCTCCCCCACGGGGGAGGGAGTAGGTTACAGCAGGTTCAAGCGTTGCAGGCCGTCTGAAAAACAAAAAGCAGCCTGCACAACCTGTTTCCTTGCAGAACCCTTAACCCGAACAGCCACCTCGTCCTCTCTCCCGTGGGAGAGAGCTAGAGAGAGGGCAACAAGCCGCAAGGCTTGTATTTTGAGCGGTTAGGGTGTTGGGAAAGATTGCCGAAATTCGGAGAATGCCCTCTCCCCAAGCCTCCCCCACGGGGGGAGGGAGTAGGTTGCAGCAGATTCACGCGTTGCAGGTCGTCTGAAAAAAGAATACCCGAAATATCAACGGCAGGGATTTTTCAGGTAGCCTTTATCGCAAGGCAGATGGAACAAACGCCGCAAGCGTTTTTTCAGACAACCTTTAAAAACCCATTGGTAGGATGTGTGCCGCAAGGCACACACGCGGTGGGTTGGGGTTGCAGGGAAAATAGAGAACGCGTGCGTGCGTTCCGCACATACCCTACATGCGGGCTACGGCTTGCTACGCTTGCTTGCTTATTGAATTTGGACATTTAAAATGAAGACAATTTTTGACAATAAAAACTTATACATTGCTGAATTTTACGGAGAAGTAATAAATTTACGCCATGATTCTCATATGGAGGTTAAAGGCAATAGAAATTTTGCTGGCAGCGGAGGAAATTTTGAAGTCCGAAGTACAACTACCACTTACCAACAATTCTTTATTCAAAATAGGGAAGGGAGAGAAGAGAATTTTCAGCTTGTAAATTGGCATGTACCTATGAGAGAAGGACACCATGTGAAAATACTTTATCTATTCTCAAAAACAAAAGGATATGGTTTTGTTGCAGGAATTAAAAATGAAGAATTAGGCACAATTCACTGGAATGAGAAAAAAATAGGCAATGTAACACTTCAAAAATTTTCTGTTTTAATAAAAATTAGCTTATTCTTTCTATTGATTGCAGTAATCGGATTTTTTGGTGATCAAAATCCTGATAATAGATTTTATATTACTTCTGGATTAATTATAACTGCTTCTATTTCTCTATTTTTAATATATAAATGGATAAAATATCTTCTTTCGCTATATAGAATATTAAATAAATTGATATAAGATTATTTTATTAATTGGATTCAGAGGCAGATAATTTAACAATTTTGTTGGGTCAAGACCCAACCTACACTTGCTTCAATAGGATATTCAGCATGGAAAATACCAAATACCCTAACAACCTTCTTCCTATTGGGTTTGTTTTTACTACTTTTATAATTTGTGTATTCGTTGTTATTGCAATAATAACAATAACAAATTTTGAATGGCTAAAAGAAGCATACAGCTGGATTATTAATAACAATGAGAGTATATTGAAGATTATTAGCATAATTATTTTATTTTTATCACTTTTTCTCTACCCAAAATTAGCAGGGAGTGGAATGCGTAACAATACTAATAAAGAAGTCCTGGATTTTTTGAATTTATCGTACACAATAGAAGACAATTACATATACATTAAAAAAGATTTTAATTATTGGTTTGAATGTGTTGAAAAAATAACTGTATTGATTGCCATGGTTAGCATTTATTTAACTATTGCTCGTTTTTTTTCTACTGATGATTTTATTGAAGGAATTGTATCGATAATATCAATATTAATTATGCCGATACTAATAGCCTTTATGTATTCTCATTACTCTATGAAAATACTTCTATCATTAATTTGGACAAAGTACCCACCAATATATAAATACACAAATAAAAAACTTATCTTTTCATTTAATAAAAAAATTAAAATTATTCATCGGCGAAAAGGATTAAAGGCAGTCATATGTTTCTTTAAAAACGAAGTATGTAAGCCGCTATCTTATATTTTCCTTGTCGCCTCTATTTCAACAGTCATGATTTTCTATTTCCCCATAATCATTGGTGTTCAAATGGCACCAACTAAACAAGAACCACTTGAATACTGTCAAATTAAAAATTTGCCACCTCAAACGCAAAACCACTGTAAAGAAAAAAAGTAACCTTTTAAAAATAAGGAAATCCCCATGCCCAAACGTACCGACCTAAAATCCATCCTTATCATCGGCGCCGGCCCTATCGTTATCGGTCAGGCCTGCGAATTTGACTATTCGGGCGCACAGGCCTGCAAAGCCTTGCGTGAAGAAGGCTATAAAGTCATTTTGGTAAACTCCAACCCCGCCACGATTATGACCGACCCTGAAATGGCCGATGTTACCTACATCGAGCCGATTATGTGGCAGACGGTGGAGAAGATTATCGCCAAGGAGCGGCCCGATGCGATTCTGCCCACGATGGGCGGTCAAACCGCGCTGAACTGTGCGCTGGATTTGGCGCGCAACGGCGTGTTGGCGAAATACAATGTTGAATTAATCGGCGCGACGGAAGACGCGATCGACAAGGCGGAAGACCGCGGCCGCTTTAAGGAGGCGATGGAAAAAATCGGCCTCTCCTGCCCGAAATCCTTTGTCTGCCACACAATGAACGAAGCCTTGGCGGCGCAGGAACAGGTCGGCTTTCCGACGCTGATTCGTCCGTCTTTCACGATGGGCGGTTCGGGCGGCGGTATTGCCTACAATAAAGATGAGTTTTTGGCGATTTGCGAACGCGGTTTCGATGCGTCGCCCACGCATGAGCTGCTGATTGAGCAGTCCGTCCTCGGCTGGAAAGAGTACGAGATGGAAGTGGTGCGCGATAAGGCCGACAACTGCATCATCATTTGCTCGATTGAAAACTTCGACCCGATGGGCGTGCATACGGGCGACTCGATTACGGTTGCGCCGGCGCAAACGCTGACCGACAAAGAATACCAAATCATGCGTAATGCTTCGTTGGCAGTGTTGCGCGAAATCGGCGTGGACACGGGCGGCTCGAACGTGCAGTTTGCGGTGAACCCTGAAAACGGCGAGATGATTGTGATTGAGATGAACCCGCGCGTAAGCCGTTCGTCCGCGCTGGCTTCCAAAGCGACGGGCTTCCCGATTGCGAAGGTGGCGGCGAAGCTGGCGGTCGGCTTTACGCTGGACGAGTTGCGCAACGACATCACCGGCGGCCGCACGCCCGCGTCGTTCGAGCCCTCTATCGACTATGTGGTAACCAAAATCCCGCGTTTTGCGTTTGAAAAATTCCCCGCTGCAGACGACCGCCTGACCACGCAGATGAAATCGGTGGGCGAAGTGATGGCGATGGGCCGCACCATTCAGGAAAGCTTCCAAAAAGCCCTGCGCGGCTTGGAAACCGGCTTGTGCGGCTTCAATCCGAGAAGCTCCGACAAAGCGGAAATCCGCCGCGAACTGGCCAACCCCGGCCCTGAGCGCATGCTGTTTGTGGCAGACGCGTTCCGCGCGGGCTTCACGCTGGAAGAAATCCACGAAATCTGCGCCATCGACCCTTGGTTCTTGGCACAAATCGAAGACTTGGTGAAAGAAGAGCAGCAGGTAAGTGCAGGCTGCCTGCAAGATTTGGATTTCGCCGCCTTACGTCGTCTGAAACGCAAAGGCTTCTCCGACAAACGCATCGCGCAGCTTTTAGGCGTAAAAGAAAAAGAGGTGCGCGAACACCGCTACGCGCTGAACCTGCATCCCGTCTATAAACGCGTCGATACCTGCGCCGCCGAGTTCGCCACCGAAACCGCCTACCTCTACTCTACTTACGAAGAGGAATGCGAAGCGCGCCCTTCCGATCGTAAAAAAGTGATGATTCTCGGCGGCGGCCCGAACCGCATCGGTCAGGGCATCGAGTTTGACTACTGCTGCGTTCACGCCGCGCTCGCCCTGCGCGAATCGGGCTTTGAAACGATTATGGTGAACTGCAACCCCGAAACCGTGTCCACCGACTTCGACACCAGCGACCGCCTGTATTTCGAGCCGCTGACGCTGGAAGACGTGTTGGAAATCGTCCGCACGGAAAACCCGTGGGGCGTGATTGTGCATTACGGCGGTCAAACCCCGCTCAAACTCGCCAACGCGCTGGTTGAAAACGGCGTAAACATCATCGGCACATCCGCCGACAGCATCGACGCCGCCGAAGACCGCGAACGCTTCCAAAAAGTGTTGAACGACTTAGGCTTGCGCCAACCGCCCAACCGCATCGCCCACAACGAAGAAGAAGCACTCGTCAAAGCCGAAGAAATCGGCTATCCGCTGGTCGTGCGCCCGTCTTACGTCCTCGGCGGCCGCGCCATGCAGGTCGTCCACTCCGCCGAAGAGCTGCAAAAATACATGCGCGAAGCCGTGCAAGTGTCCGAAGACAGCCCCGTGTTGCTCGACTTCTTCCTGAACAACGCGATTGAAGTTGATGTGGACTGCGTTTCAGACGGCAAAGACGTCGTTATCGGCGGCATCATGCAACACGTCGAACAGGCGGGCATCCACTCCGGCGACTCCGGCTGCTCGCTGCCGCCCTACTCGCTCAGCGAAGAAATCCAAGACGAAATCCGCCGCCAAACCAAAGCCATGGCCTACGCGCTGGGCGTGGTCGGCCTGATGAACGTACAGTTTGCCGTGCAGGACGGCGTGGTGTTCGTGTTGGAAGTGAACCCGCGCGCCAGCCGTACCGTGCCCTTCGTCTCCAAAGCCACCGGCGTGCCGCTCGCCAAAGTCGGCGCACGCTGTATGGCAGGTATTTCCCTGCAAGAGCAAGGCGTGGAAAAAGAAGTCGTCCCCGATTTCTATGCCGTTAAAGAAGCCGTGTTCCCCTTCATCAAATTCCCCGGCGTGGACACCATCCTCGGCCCGGAAATGCGCTCCACCGGCGAAGTGATGGGCGTGGGCGCAAGCTTCGGCGAAGCCTACTACAAAGCCCAACTCGGTGCAGGCGAACGCCTGAACCCGACCGGCAAAATCTTCCTCGCCGTGCGCGACGAAGACAAACCGCTCATCGTCAAAACCGCGCAAAACTTCCAAGCACTCGGCTACGGCGTCTGCGCCACACGCGGCACCGCCGAATACCTGAAAGAGCACGGCATCATCGTGCAGGCAGTGAACAAAGTACAGGAAGGCCGCCCGCACATCGTGGATGCGATTAAAAACGGCGAAATCGCGCTGGTGGTCAACACCGTCAGCAGCTCGGCACAATCCATCGCCGACAGCCACAGCATCCGCCGCACCTCCCTCACCCAACGCGTGCCGCAATACACCACCATCGCCGGCGGCGAAGCCATGAGCGAAGGCGCAAAAAGCC
>ERZ773214.113-NODE-113-length-55641-cov-13.772928_pt1 | contig 55641 bp, 70 predicted proteins | sample MGYA00511238_ERZ773214 | MGnify/ENA primary metagenome ERZ773214 (study PRJEB29015, sample SAMEA2738157) | human oral metagenome | biome: human oral; feature: human-associated habitat; material: saliva | place: China | collected 2259 ... | reverse complement strand
GTAGCCATGTTGCGATTCTCCTTTTTTCTTAACCTTTTATATTTATATTATACACCTTTATTTTCTGCCTGTCAATAGTTTTGTATTATTTTTTCGTACTTTTTGATTATTTTTTTGTGTTCTATTTAGTAAGTGTCACGAAAAAGAGCCTGCGCCTGCAAGCTCTTACTTATAGTCTAGCACCCTATGTCAACGTTTGTTTATAAACATCACACGTCCATTTTTATTAGTCAGTTTATAGCTGTATCGTAGTGATTCAACCGTTACGTCTTTCTTGAAGCCTTTGTAGTTGGTTTTCGCAACCTTAAAGGTATTGACAATATGTTGTCTAGCCCACTCACGATACTCTTTGCGTTGTTTGCGTTTCTCGTACAGTTCAAGGGCTTCTTCTTCGGTTGAAAAAGTAAAATACTTATAAGGTTCATACTCTCCACCGTATGCAAAGATATAGCTATAGTAAATGTAAGGTTCTGATAGAAGATTATTTACTTCTTCCAAGCTCCACCAAGAATATTTAACTTTTTCTGTTAATGTTAGAGTATGTTTTCCTGTGCTTTGATTGATACTTTCATACCAAAAGCCCAACTCATATCTTTTCCCATCTTTTTCCAAATCAATTTTCGCATAGTCGTCTTTATTTTTATCCAGTGATCCATTTTCTCTTGCTACTACAAATGTGTAGCCATCTAGTAGTAGTTTTGCTAACTGTTCTGAGTATGCCTTGTTAATATCTGTTCCTGTAAGTTTCATGTTGCGATTCTCCTTTTAAATAATTCCTAGTTGTTGAAAGATTAGTTTTGCTTCGCCAATCGTATTCTGATTTTCAACTACCTTTCTAATTTCTTGCAAGCGATAAAGATTTACTACTAGCGTCTCTTTAAGAGCAGTCAGTTTTTCTTCGCTCGCATTCTGGGAAATATACCACTTAATCATAGCTGTTACACTATCACGGAAGCCTTTTTCATTTTCTTTAGCTTCTTCAATACGCATAGCTCCAAGATTATCCATGTATTCATGTAGCTGTTTCTTCATTTCATCTGCGTAGCCTTGTATTTCTACTGGTAGTGTTGCGTTCATGATTGCGATTCTCCTTTTTATAGGGCGTTGCGTACCCTTTAATTATCTTTATGATTATATTATACACTCTTTTTTAATCTTTGTCAACATTTTTTATAATATTTTGATTATTTTTTTGTGTTGCGCGTGATTTTTTATAGTGAAATTAAAAACCACCCTAAAATTATTGCGTTTTAGAGTGTTCCATAGTTCAATTTTCTGTCAGGATATTCAAGACTTCTTCTAAAATACCCTCTTGTTCAGCAGTTTCAGGATAAATCTCCCAACCTCTGTTATAGGAGACGATTGTTTCTTCTCCGATAGATATATCTAGGTTGTAAACACGCCCTCTATCAATTCCATCTGAGGAAGGTTCATCACTTACCTTGGCTAAGTAGTCAACCTTTTGCCCTTTGTACGTCAGTTTCCCTTTATTCCACATAGTAAACCCCTCTTTCTGCTTATTCCGTCCTTATTCCCCTCTTTTTTGCCCCCTGTCACGTTTTTAGAAGCTCCACCTAGAATTATGCCACTTTGACTTAAAACGGCTTACACGCCCTTATATGAGCTTTTAGAATATCAAAGGAAAGACTAACTTTTGTAGCTAGTCTTTCTCTAATTCTTCTAAACGTTCTTCAAAAGAACTTTCGATCTCTTCCCAAGCTCGGTCAGTATAGGCAATAATACCACTAAAATAGTTATAAAAGTCTAACAGCTCCACTTTAGGAACTAAAGGCTCGTTTATACTATTTCTAGTAAAGGACGCAACTGTTCTACAGGATTCATCAAACATACTGACAAATTCTACAACGAATACATCATTTTCAAGAACGAAAGAAACATATAAGCCTTCGATTACATCATCTGCGCTGTTAATTCTTGCTACCTTTCTTTCTCGCATGAATTTCTCAGCACTATAGAAGATAGCATACAAACGCTCTAATGCAGTAGTTGTTTTCTTAGCGATTCCCTGCAACCAATAATCAAGCTCCTCTTTGTCATTGTCGTTCCTGATAGTGGTATTCAGCCTATAACCTTTGCTCCCATCTGAAAATTCACGGACATAGCCATAGTCAAGATAGTTGGCTCTTTCTAGTCTGCTTTCCTTAAATTCAAAGCTATCTAAAATCCACCTATCTTTTTCTTTGTCGCTCCAAGTATAGAAAGACGGATATTCTGCCTTGATATAGTCCATCAGGTTTTCCCAATGCCCCCCAAGATCAATATCAATACGCTTGTCTTTCAGCTTGTCAATGATATACTTACCCAAAATATCCCCTTTCTACTACTTAGCCTTTTACTAATTTTTCAATCGCTTCCCAATCTTCTTCCTTCGTAGCCATCTTAGCAACGTTAATCAAGAGCTTTTTAGCTTCTTCTGAAAGTTCTTTAGCGCTCGAATTGTTTTGATTGGTTGCAACTTGTTCCATCTGCAACTGAAAGAAAAAGATTTTTGCAACTAGGTCTGACACAAACTCATTCAGTTCTTTCAGCTTTTGGACTGCTTCGTTGTCATGGTCTGTTTCTCCATGCCATGAAATACCTTGTAGTAAGTCCTCTGGTGTAATGTTCTGTTTGATTTTAAATTCCATTTTGTTTCTCCTGTTCTTCTAAGAAGGTTATATCAAAGAGTGGAAGCCCACTTCCCAAGACTTCATTTTTTAACAATTTTTCCATTTTCTAAGATACTATCAATGAACCAATCATATCCCATGAACCCTTCTGAAAGTTTCATAATCCCTTCAAAGTCTTTTTTGTTGCCTACAGTCATTGTTACATTAGCAACCCAACCGTCTCCAAAATCGTAAGTAAATGTTTTTTTTGCCCCTCTATGTAGGTCAAATCCAAGTTCTGTCAACCTTTCTCTTTTTTTAGTAGTTAGGAACACTTCCTTAGCAAATACCTTGCCTTCCCCAGACCACTTTTTATCCCATGTGTTAATTTTACTGTGTCCGTACTCAAATAATAATACTGTCATATTCTGTACCTTCTTTCTACCTATTCTTCTGCAAACCCATAATCTCTGATTTCTTCTTCATCTTCGATAGAGGTATAACGCTTGTTTGTCGTTTCGTGCTTAGTATTGATAATGTTATCCCAATTATCTTCATCATTCAACTTTTTGATCGTGTATAAGCTGTAAATATCAAGCCCTTTATTCAAGCGTTTAATTTTTGCCAGAACATATTCTTCTACGATAGCAAAGTGTAGGTGGTTTTCGATTAAGTAGTAGTCCATGTTTAAAACTCCGTTTTCTTATTTATGTTTATATTATACACCCTTTTATAATCGCTGTCAACTGTTTTGCATTATTTTTTTGTGTTTTCTTATTATTTTTTTATGTTGTGTTTTGAACCAATAATAAAAAGCCTATCATCTAGGCTCTTTATTGGAAGCTAACACTCCCATCTTCATTGCAGACAATCGTTTTGACTGTCATGTAGTTAAATTGCTGTTGTAACGCCTGCTCGATAAGGTTACCAATCTCTGGATCATTTTCATCATACCAGTCTTTTTTGTTCTCCAAGAGCCACGTTTCAGCTTGTTCTTCTGTCATGGTTATTTCCTGACGCTCGTAGCTAGAGGTTGAGCGCCAAGCGTCATGATAGTAGATTTCATACAAGGTCATACTATTCTTCCTTTTTAAAACAAGGGTAGAAGATGGTTTTAAACCACCTCTACCTCTTTCACGTTGTGTTGTTCAATAAAGCTCTTATAACACGCCTTGATTGTGTCAACGTCCGACTTATAAAGTTTTGACGGTTTTACACCGTAACTTTTTGGAAAAAGTCTTACACCATACTTAGTAGTTTTCAAGGTTGAACCGTCATCTGTCATCATCACAAACTGCTTAACCTTTACTTTCTTTTCTCCTGTAAGGATTTTCCGTACTTCTTCTGTGTCTTTTGCCATGTAGTTTTCAATTAGGTCATGTTCTTCCAAGTATTGAATACGTTTATACAACGTCAATGCGCGTGAAATTCTAGTACAACCATCATAGTGTCCTGAGACAAGTCCTCTAGCTTTTCCTTGCTTTCAAATTCCCTCTCAACTTCATTTACAATGATACGATCTCGCCAGTCTCTCACATTGCTTGATGAATAAGCGTACTTGACTTTAAGTTCCTTTAGATTGACTGTGAGTTTTTTCAATGTTTCGTATGACATTTTGCGATTCTCCTTTTTGGGGTTGTTGCGTTTACCCCTTGATTTATTTATAGTTATATTATACACCTTTTTATAATATTTGTCAATACTTTTTGGTGTTTTTTGATTATCTTTTTGTGTTATAAAGGAGCAAAAAAGAGGGTTGCCCCTCTAGTTTTTTTCTTTTACCTCATACACTTAGTTCCTCTTTTATACCCTGCCCTGTAAGCTGATAAAGTTACTTCCCCAGAAATATTAACCCAACAGTCAAGGTCTTTGTTGTACTCATAAGGATAACAAGTGACTTCTGAATTGTTTTCGCCTTTTGTTGTTCCATAGACGACTTTTCCATTTTCTACATAAACGTTTTTTCCGTAAACAACGTGCCAACCGTCTTTATCTGCCATAGGTTTCCCCCTTTACCATTTACTTTCGGTCTGCTAGTCTCCCAAAATCTTCAACTAGCTTCACATTATCTTTGTTTAAGTCTCTATGGACTTCTAAGCGTGATAGAACTTCCACGCTTCCTGTCACGATCCAAAGCATAACCGATAGCGCAACACTCCCTGTAGCTAGATACAAAGCCAAAGCAGGGAGCAAGCTCCAAATAAACAGCTTAATGAAAAATACAATGATTCTCAGCATATCTTTACTCCTTTTCTCCTGATACTTCAACGGTAAAATTCTGAAAATCCTGTTCGTTGAACGGTTCAGCAATAGCAATTTCGTACAATACCTCGGCAACTGCAATCAAAAACCATAAGCTAACTGAAAGCGTCATATTCCTTGTGACTGCATACAATAGCGTTGGTGGGAATAAGCTCCAAATGATGATTTTTAATGCTAACACAATAATTTTAATGTTCTCTAACATTGTTTTACTCCTTTTCTAGTTTCTTCTAAATAATATAGGTACGTTGAGTTCCCTTGGTGTCGGTTGATTTCCTTTTCTACTGAAAAAGAAACAGTCTCAACTAAAGATTTTAACCCAAGGTAGTTTTTCAAAGCAAGAAGATGATCATATTCATCTTGCGTGAGTGTTATTCTTACAGATTTTTTCATTCTTTCTGTCCTTTCTGTAATGCAGGTGGTAGTTTTTTGCTTACCTCACTCATGACACCTTCTCTGTCTGTAGGCAATGTAGCAAAGATTAACTCTGATAGCCCTGCTTCAACAAAAATCATTTCTTTGAATACAGCTTCGCAAATAGCAATCATTTTCTGCTCTATCAAATAAGCGTCTAGGTCGTCTCCGTTATCCAATTCTTCTAAGTCATGCTCTGCCAACTCACAAGCCTTGTAATATAGATCTTCTGCAAACTTTCGTCTTAATTCTTCCATTTTCTTTCTCCTTTGTTTTTCTATTCCCCTTTATTTACTTGTTCCTTTAATGCTCTTGCTCCTGCTTGTAATGCAATCGCTCGAATTGTAAGACCACTTAAACGCTGGGCGTTTACAAACATTTGACTGCTTTCTTGATTTACTAATTCCCAATAATCTTTTGACATATCTTCCAAAAGTTGAGCCTGTTCTAGTGCATTTTCATTTTGTGTTTCCATAAGTATTCCTCTTTTCTTATTTATGTTTATATTATACACCCTTATCTATCCTTTGTCAACACTTTTTTGTGTTTTTTGATTATTTTTTTGTGCAAATCTATTATTTTTTATGGCGCGTTTCCCCCTATACGCCTTTATTGGTTTTAGGAAAACATAAAGAAAAAGACTGGTTATAAAAACTAGTCTTTTAAAGATATACCTGCCACCTGCTTCATTGTAAATTATTGTTGTTTTACAAACGCAAATAAATTGTCATCAAGACTATAAATATTGAATTTACCATCTAGGTCAATCAATTTTTCAGTCTTGTCTATTGAATTTCCTGTAGTGATTGAAAACTTACCTGCGATTGTCGTTTCATAGTCCATCATAAAACTATTGAAGTATCTTTTATCTTCAAATACAGAAAATCTAAGTGTTTGCTCTGATACAGGGCATAACCGCTTATCATAAAACGGTGGATCAATTTTATTTAATTTTTCGATAAATGTTGTACGTTTTGCCCCATAACGAATACTATACTCCCAATTTTCATCTGGGATAGCAATTTTGTTACCTTCATAATCTTTGCCATAGTATTCCTCTTTAGCAATACTATACCAGTCAGCTTCTGCTAATAGTTTAGCTACAACTTCCATGTATTGAGTGTCAGGCATTTTGCCATATTCGTTGTATGGTGGTATATGGATTGTTACAGCAACATTTTCTTTTCCCTTGCAATCCTCTGTTTCTGGCACGTCAAAGATAAACAAAAATCCTTTTTGGTCGTGGTGCTTAGTATATCCTACTTCTTTCATCATTGTTACTCCCCTTTCTGTAATGCAGGTGGTAGTTCTTTGCTTACCTCACTCATAACACCGTCTTGATCTGTTGGCAATGTAGCAAAGATTTTTTTCTCTGAACGTCCTGCTTCAATACACATCACTTCCTTTTCAACAAAAATCATTTCTTTGAATACAGCTTCGCAGATAGCAATTACTCTCTGCTCAATTAGATAAGCGTCAAGATCGTCTCCATTATCCAATTCTTCTATATCTTCATTCGCCAAGTCACAAGCCTTGTAATATAGATTTTCTACAAACTTTCGTCTTAATTCTTCCATTGATTTTGCTCCTTTATTTTCCTAAGTTGCGAACACGTTTTCTGTACGCCTTCTCTTTTTTAAGGTATTCTTCCCAATCAACCTTTTTACTTGAACCATAACGAGAAACACGTTCTCCCTTCCAAGGTTTTAGTTCAAACATTCCATACCCAGCAAATGTAATTATTTCTGATTCAAAATTTTCAAGTTCCTCTTTTTTGAGTTTCACGCTATGCGAACCAGAATAATCATCTTCGCATGGAACGAGAAAATCATCAATCACATATCTTTCTAGCTCTTTTTTATCTTCAAAGAAACACTCACTACGCACACTCCTGTACTCGATAGTTCTTTTGTTTACCTTGTAAATTTGCAAATAATAAAAGTATCCATATCCAGATTCACTAATTCTATGACCGTATAAATACTTCGGATACCCCTCTGCGCTCTCCAACTCATAAAGATTCTCAACCTTTTCATCATCTGCAAATACAAAACTAACGTCCAATCGCCCTTGAATATCATACTTTGAAAGCAAGCTCTCAATTTCCAAGTAGAAAGAGTAGCTACCAAGGTCAAGAACTCTTGGTATATCGAAAAAGTGCCAAGAGCGTGTAGGCATTTTTATTGCTTCTTTCCCTTCCATAACTTGCTCTTGTCTTGTTTCTTGCAAGAATGTTCTATCTGCTTCTGTCAGCTTGATACCTAAGTCACGTTCAAGTTCATCAATACCTAAGTTCCCAAATTTTACTTCTACTGCCATTATCTTTCTCCCTTTTCTCTCCAACTCATAAACCGTCCAATTCCGAATGATACCCAAAAAGCAAACATAGATATTCTAGGGCTTTGTGTAATCATATATACTACACCAAAAGCAACCATAGGAAGGATTGAAGTCAAACTCATATAACGGAAAACTCCCCAAGCTCCTTTTAACACTTTACACATTTTTCTTTCTCCTGTTCTTGTTTATGGTTATATTATACACCTCTTTTAATTCCTTGTCAACACTTTTTATTATTTTTTTATGTTTTTGTATTATATTTTTGTGTTGCGCGTGATTTTTGCTGTTTCCTATCCCTTTTTCCTATGTATCAGATAAACAAAGTGTAATATGTTCGTTCTTGCCCTCTCTCGTCCTCTCTCTTGCGCCCTAGCTATCTCTCCGTCCATTTATGCCCCTAAAATCAAAACGTGCTTAGAACGTCCAAAAACGCCCTTAAAATCAATCGAGAAAAAACAAAAAGTAGCTAGGAGTAAATCCTAACTACTTTTTTAAGTGATTTTAATGTTTTTTTCGCTTCCTGCTTTTAAGCCTTAATCTTCTTTACGTTTAAGACCTACCAAACCAAGCAAACTTACTGTTGCACTTGCTAAACCGAAAGCTCCAAGTGAGCTTTCAGCAGTACCAGTATTTGGTAGTGATGGTTTTTGTTCTTTTGGTTTTTCAGGTGTTTCAGGAGGTGTTACAGGTTTTTCCTTAACGTAAGCCTTATGGTACTCCACTTCAACTTGTTTTTCTTTAGGAACAGGCACATAAGGCTTAATTGAAATCATAGGTTTTGGAGTGTATTTTGGTTCTTTGTATTCTTCGATAGAGATTGGTTTTTCTTTTACTTCTTTTTGAGAAGCACGTCCGAATACACCACCAACGATAGAGTATGAATCATCACGAGTGTTTGAGTGAATGAAAGTAAAGTTGATCTTTTGACCTTTTTCAAAGCTCCAACCGATACCGTTTGAATCTAGTACACCTGATGTAGATTGTGATTGAGCAGAATCATTAGCTGTGAATGAGTTGCCACTTTGGGTAATGTTAGCACCAGTTGTAATTTTAGCTCCGTCCAATTTTGAAACGTCAATAACTTGTTGGCTATCAACGTCATTGATAGTAACTTCGCTTACGTCACTAGCGTCTGTTTCAACACCAACTGTAACCATTTTTACCCAACCTTGACGGTCATTACGGTAAGCACCAGAAGCGCCCCCTCCGCCTTGACCGTCAACGCCACCACCACCGTTGGCTTCTCCTGCACCTGCAGAGATAAAGACACCGTAGCCGATACCACCATCTTCGCTTGCCCAAAGAGCAACGTAAGAACGGATAAATCCTGACTCAGCAGATGGAGTGATGTCACTAAACGTCAATGTAACGTCTCCGTGTGATGTGTTCTTAACTTTAATTTTAATTGTTCCACTCTTGTCGTCAAGAAGGAAAACATTGTTAAAGTTAGCGTCAAGGTTAGTATTGCGTGCATAACCCTGAATTACGTTTGCTGTGTAGTCAGGGGCAACAGCTTTAGAACCACCTGAAATAACTTCAAAAGTGGTGCTAGATGTAGCAGTCAAACCTGTTTGGATAGTTGAAATAACTTTACCTGCATGGGCTTTGTTCCATTCTTCAACAGCTTTCTTGTCTTGAGCAAGGTTTCCTGTGAATTTCAAGCCTTTAGCTTCCATGATTGCTTTGTTGCGAGCTTTGATTTTTTCAGCTTCTAGCTTTTCTTTCTTGAACTTAGCTTCGTTAGCTTCATTTTCTTTCTTAGCTTGCGCATTGTAGCCTTCAACAGTTTTCTTGTCTTTTGGATAGTCGCCAGTATGTTTCAAGCCAGCTTTTTCCATTGTTTTTTTGTTGTCAGCATTGATTTTTTTGTTAGCGTCAGTTGCTTCTTTGATTTCTTTAGTATTTTGCTCTTTTTCAGCAATCTTCTTGTCAATTTCTTCAACTTGCGCTTTTTCATCTTTTTTAGCTTCTTCTTCGGTATCATAACCAACTTTTGGTTTTTCAGTTACATTGATACCAACTTCTTTAGCTTTTGCTACAGCAGAATCCAAGTCAGGAGATTCAACAGGTTTTACTGTTTCTTCTGCTTTTGCTTCTGGTTTAGCTTCTGTTTTAGGTGCTTCTGTAGTTGAAGCAGGTTTAGCAGTTTCAGTTGTTGGTTTAGCAACTTCTGTAGTTGCAGGTGTAGTAGGTTTTACTTCATTAGCAGATACATTGTTGCTACCAAAAGCAACACCCAAGATAGCAAGCGCAAGGATAACTCCACACGCTCCAAATTTTGACGACTTACGGATTGAACCGTGAACCTTTGTTTCTTGTGATTTAAACATTATTTTCTTTTTCTCCTTTTTGTGTGTTAAAGATTAAGCATTGACTTTTTCTTTTAAAGCCTTACCTGCTTTAAATGCAGGAACTTTGCTTGCCTTGATCGTGAGTTCTTTTCCTGTTTGTGGATTACGACCTTTACGCTCTGCACGATTGCGAACTTCAAAGATACCAAAGCCATCAATACGGACTTTTTCGCCTTCTGCCAAGTGTCCAGCGATTGTTTTGAATACAAATTCAACAGCTTCTTTAGAAGCCGTTTTAGTCAAACCCAACTCGCTTGCCATTGACTCGTAAATATCACGTTTTGCCTTCATTTCTTCTTCACCCCCTTTTAATTATTTAATACATTTTAGATTATATCATCATTCTTTAGAAAAAACAAGAGATAAACTCAAAAAAAGTATTATTTTATAAAATATAAAATAATACTTTTTCTTTTTTATTAGCCTATGAACTCAACGTTTATTGATTTCACTAGTGGTTCTTCTAACCAAAAAGTGTTCATTAGTTCTTTTTCTCCTGACAAAAATTTCCTATAAACCTCATATTCTGATAGCTTTGTATCAAGCAATTTCTTTGATAAATCAGCCATATCTCCATTGAATTTTACGGTTGCTTTTGGTTTCTGCGCCAATAATTTTTCAACAGGTACATGACGTTCTTCTGCCAATACTTCAAGTTTCTTATAGTAAGGGTTATTTGGGCTAGGAGTTGCTACTAAACGTTGCAAGATTTCATCTGGATTGAAACTCTCTGCCAATCTCTTAGAGATTTTCTGGATAGCCACTCTCTCAGACGCAATCTGCTTATTTCTTTCTTCCCACTCGGTCACGCTGTCTAACAGTTCAACATTCTTACTTAGCTTTCTAAAAATGCTAGGCAAACATAAGAGCGTGTTAAAGTCATCAGCAGTCATTTTAGGTATGCTATCTAGCGCTTGTGGTCTATTTATATTCAAGATCAACGTCATCAAAAGGACAATCTCACTCTCGTTCCCTTGCGTGTTGACCTTCACTTGATAGTGAGTGTTGTTTAGCTTCGCATTGTCAAGCCCTACTTCCTTGGTTTTATCCCTAAATTCTTCAACCAACTCAGGGTAACTATCAATATTTTCTGTCAGGAGCTTATTGACCTGCATAGCGTCAAACAGTCTATAGAAATTATCAAGCAATTCTTCTGAACCACTCATTCTATGCTCCCACTTTTCAAGTGTTTCATTCAGGACTACTTCTAAATCCAATAAATGGCTTTTGCTCCATTCTTTCAACGCCATTTCCGTTGCTCGTCCTGTGTCAAAGAACTCCCTCAAACCGTCTCTCAGGTCATCATCTGTGATATAGCCTTCATTGATACCTAATTCTACCCACTTGTCATAAGACGCTTTCAGGCGTGGTTTTAAGTGCCAATCCACGTCAATATACGTCACGCCTTTAGGAAAGCCCTCTGTATGCAGATAATCTTCTACAAGCTCCTTAATGGTGCTTGGTTCAGCTTCAATCAAGGTTGCTGTAAAGTCCTGCAAGTCAAAGCGTTTTTCAAACATGAGGATTGCTTGTTTTAATGAATCATCTTTATTTTCTGATTTTCGTTTAATCGTAACCATATCTACTCTCCTTCGTGTTGTCTATTTTATTGTATCAAAAAAAGCAAGCTATTTGTGAACTTGCTTTTTTGCTTTAGACAACAGCCATCAGCTCTTTTGAGCGTTTGAGCTGTTCTGTTAGTTCTGAGACTTGACTAGATAGGTCATTAGCTTCCTTAGAAAAGCCTTGGATCGCACGAATAACACTTGAATAAAGTTCTTTATCTTCTGGCTCAGCTTCCTTTTCGCCTTCTTCTAGGACGGTAAGGTTGTGACTAGCCCAATCCTCTAGCTTGTTAAGTGGTACAACTAGGTCACATAGTGCTTTTAGTTCTGTCTCAATATCCTCTTGGCTAGAGATAGTACCAAAGGCTACAAACTGGATAGCTTGTTCTTGGTCGCCAAAGACTTTCTTATCTTCCTCAGACAAGTCTCCCCCTGCGTCATCAATTCTATGTAGCCACGTTTCTAGTTTAGCACCAAATAGCTTCTTATTCTCTGCTAGGTTCTTGACTGCAAAGTTCAAGCCTGCCAAAGTATAGCCTTGAATTGAAATAACTTCTGCCATATCTACTCTCCTTCCCTGTAAGTTGCAAGTTGAATCTGCTCTGTCATAGTATCGTAGTTTCCTGAGTAAACTAGGATATTCTTGCCATCAGTAAACGTGATTGTAAACTGTAGCGTTCCTTCCAAGTTAGACTTGAAAACCTTAGTTTTAGAAGCGTCATACTTGTATTTTAGGAGCATTTTTTCCTTGATAATCATTAAGTCTTTACGATAGCTAGATAGGTCATGGTTTAGCCTATCTGGTACGATTGAGTTTTTATCAGGAGATTTTTCAAGAGCTTCAACCATCTTCTGGATCATCTTCTTAGTTGTCTCTGCTTGCTCTCCTGTCACTTGTTCATTGGGTTTTTCAAGTGTCTTTTCTAGCTCCTTTTGAGGATTGCTAGTGATGATTTCTACCTTTTCGGTTGTTTCTTCCTGAGTGGTAGTAGTTTGAACGCTTGCTTCCTCTAACTTAAACTGTTGCCCTTCGGACTTCTTGTTAAAGAATAGAAAGAAAGAAGCTGTACCAACCAGAACAAGCCCAATCAACCCAATCAATAGTCTTTTGGTAAATCTATTCATAGTTATTCTCCTGTCTTATGATGGTTAAAATCCTCTTTGTTCTCAGCCGTATTATACTTGCCTTTGTCGTCTCTTACTGTGTTCCCTTTTAGCAGGTCATTGATTTTCTTAAAGTAAGTATTCATATCTGAGTAACCTTGAATCGCACCTGTATAGGTACAAGCAAGGATTTTACCTTCTTTATTTGTCTTAACAATGTAGTTAAGTAGGGCAAAGTCTCGCTTATCGTTCGTGACTGGAACTAGCACCTGAAAATATCGGTTTGCACTAGTTGAACCACTCATAACTGATACCATGACTGGACTAGCTAAAGAGGTAGTTGACTGCGTTTCTTTCCCCCAAGAATGAGAAGCTAAAAGATTATAAATGTTTTGTTGAACACTTAGGTCAGCTTCCCCTTCTGTTTTCTTATCCTTATCCTTATTTTTCGCCTTATCTTCACTTCCTACGCTATCTACAGAAGCACTAGAAGCAAGGTAAGGTTTCAAACTCTTATAAGCTGTATCAACTTTCGTATCAAAGCGAATCCCAACTAGCGTTTTAAAGAAATTATTTAAGTCTGTATCAGCGTTTAGCTTAGTAAAGTTCAAAGCAAAGTCAGTTTCTTCTCCGTTTTTGTCCTTTTCCTGCTCTGCTTGAATATCAGCAAGCTGTCCTTGAACTACCTTCAACTCGTTATTTTCAAGCTCTCCAATCTGCGTTGGCAAATCCTGTGTTGAAAACAACTTGCCTACTTCGTCAGTCGTGTAAGACTGCGTGACTGTGACTTTCTTAGAGAAGAATACCCCACCTAAAATAAAGGCTACAATAACAGGGATAATCGTAACAAACGTGATTTTTTTCCAATCTGACGCTTTTACTAAATCCTCTAGGTCGTCTAGCCATATTCCAATTTTTTCAAACATATCTTACTTACCCTTCATCTGGACTATCCCAAAAAGCAGAACCGTCAATATCAATATCGCCTTCTGTATGAAAAATATCGCTTCTAGGGAGCTTTTCTAACCAACCCATAAATTCTTCACTCCCTACTACGCCACCTTTCATGATATTTTCTTCTGGCATATTGACGAGATCCACTTCTAGGTTCTTATATAAATCTGGGCGCAATACAATTCTTTCTTCGATTTTGCGCCATTCTAACAACGATATGAACACATAATGGTCTTTCTTATCACTCTTACGCTGTAGATTTTCGACTAGGCGTTCTACTCGTTGCTTTTCATACTTGTTTAATCGCCTTGTATTCAAGCGAACAAAAATATAATTCTGAGCCATTTATTCTACATTTGCACTTTCTTTACGTTCAATATAGGTCAAAACAGAAGCATAGTCAAAGACTGCAATCTTTTCTTCGTTTTCTCCTGTCTTAACCACTCCCCAAAGATTACCGTCTCCATCTAAGCGATAAACTCGCATAGTTACTCCGTCCGATAGGTTGAATACCCCACCTAATGTATCATCTTTGTTGATATACAAGCCATTCTTCACTAGAGCATTTCTGAGCGCTTGATAATCTTCCTTGGAAAGTTCTCCTTTTTCTTCTTTCTGAGCATATAAACTCTCTGGAACTTCTACGTTGTTATCTACGGTTGCTACCTGCTTTGAGCAGGCTACACCAACTACACAAAAAGCAAGCAGAAAGCTAAGACTAATAGCCTTTCGTAGCAATCCAAGTTTTAAAGTGTTGTTCTGCTTTGTTGTCATCATAGTAAGTCTCCTTCAAATACAAGTGAGCTTGTTCTGATTTTTGTAACCCTGTGAGCATAGCTTCAATATCGTTTTCCATACGCTGTAAGCATTGGTTTAGGTATTGAGCAAGCGTAAGCGTATCTTCTGGATCACTTACCTTGCGTCCTGACCATCTGTCATAAGTAAAGTCAGGTTTTAAAGCAAACTTCCAAGTATCGGTTGCTGTGATGTTGTTTTCTCGCAACAGCTCCTCATAACGCTTGTAGCTCTTGTAGAACTCTTTTAGTTCTTCTGAACTCTCAAAGTCCTCTTGTGAGTAAATAGGGAAATTAAAGTATTCTACCGTATAGATGATATGCTCTAACCCTTTAATATCGTTCTCTACTAAGTGGTTTTCATCAGGAACTACCAAGTTGCCCCAATCTGTAATATCGTAGATAACTGGACGGACGTAATCTCCCCAATCCACGTTTTCTTCTTCATCAACGACTGGTACAGTTTCAAGCATATAGTCTTTCTTAAAGCTATCCATACGCTTCTTCCATTCCAACACTTGCTCGTCATACCAATCAGCAAGCAATTCTACATAGAAAGTTCCACTTTCTTCCTCGTCTTTTTGAATCGCATAGTCCTGCGCACTTTCAATAGCTTCAAAGATTGTAAGCTCTGCATAGTCCTTTTCTAAAAACTGACGGTATTCTGCCAAAAAGCTATTGTAGGAAGCCATCACTCTTTCTAGTAGTTCTTTATTGTTCTCTACTACGAATAGGAACTCCTCTTTAATTTGTTCTTCTGTTTTTGCCATGTATCTTCTCTCTTTCTAGTATTTTGTATCACTTGCAATTTTATTGATGTTTTCATCTAGGATTTCAATGCCACTATCTGTATGATAGCCTAGACGTAGGACTTCTCCTGTTTCTCGGTTGTAAACAGAAGGAACTTTGTCAATATCAGGATAATGTTTTACATATTCCTCGCCAAAAGAACTTGTCACGTCCACATAGACTATTGCTGTTTGCGCTCTACCTGTTAGACTTTGTAGTTTTGGAACTGTTGCCTGACACGCTTCACACGTTGGGTTCATAAATACTATGTATGAGCTACCCTCGATTGCAGACTTATCCTTATCTGATACCGAAAAGACAAAGTTAGGATTGCTTTGATCTAATAACCTAAATCCATCTGCACCCATATAGCCTATGTAGGTTCTTGAAAACAAGCTAAAGCCTAACCAAACAACCGTTGCTGTCACCCCTGCACCAAATACAACCCACTTCCAAACAGTTTTAAAGTTAAATAGAACAGGTATCAGCCCAACTGTAAAAGGCAGAATCATAAAGCCTAATACATGATAATAATGCTTGAATGAATACCCTAACTGGAAAGGAAGAAGGAGCAATACTGCTATCAAGATGACTTTCAGTACAAAAAATAACCACTCCTGCGAATTAAACTCCGAAAATTTCAACTTCATTAGTTGCTCCCTTCTTTCTTCTTAGTAGAATTTGAACTTTTTGTCTGTACTTCCTTTGAATCAGATTTCTGTTTTTCATCTTTCTTAGAAGAATCATCAGAACTTTTCGGTTTTTCGTCCTTCTTATTCTCGGTTTTCTTCGCTTTAGCTTTTGAGTTTTCAATGAACTTCTGTACCCACTCGTCATCATAGACAACCTTTTCCCCTTTAGCGTCAAAGACGGTCAAAGAGCCTGTTGACTGGTCGTACTTCTGAATAAAGTATCTCTTGTTCTCAAACGTAAAATACCCTGTAAGACCTGTCTTATCGTTCTGCTTGATAGTATCAAAGGCTGTTGTGAGCGACTTAACGTTGGTGTCAAACTCTCCACTAGATAAACCTGCTCCTGCTTCTTCCTTCTTAGGAGCTTCTTCCATGATTTTTGCGACTTCCTGTTCAGCAAGGCTCGTATTCTTACTGTTAGTATTGATTTGCCAAAAAGCCAATCCACCAATCGCAAGCACGGTAGGGATACCAACTGCAATATACTTCAAAACACCGTTTTTCTTACGTTTTTTCACTTTTTTACCCTCGTCTGGTTCAACTTCTGCGTCAGGTTCGTCCGTGTCAGCTTCAACTTCGTTGTCAGCTTCTTCTGGAAGGTCAACCTCAGTATCTTCTGGTTCTTCTGTCGCTTCTTCAATTTCAGGCTCAGGTTCTTCTGTAGGTTCTACATAGGTTTCTGGCTCTACTGGTTCAGGAACGGTTGTTTCTGGTTGTTCCTCAACTGGTTCAATCTCAGCTACTTCCTCGCTTACAATCGGTTCTGTAGCTTCTACTGGTTCTTCAATAGGCTCTTGGACTTCCTCTTTTGGTTTTGGAGAAGCAAGTCTCATTTTCTTCCTTGGAGCAACTGCTTTAGGAGTTCTATCTGTATGCTGTGGAGCAACTATAATAGAGTTCCCTTCTTTGATTTCTTCTTCCTTGGGTTGCTCAACCTGTTCTTCTAGCTTGTCTGCCTTCAACTCATTGTATAGAGCCACAAAGCTATCCTGACCGTTATTCTTAATATAAAGGTCAATCACTAGCCCTACAAGAGCGTTGTAAAGCTCAGTTTGTTCTTCTGACTTCCCTTGAAAATCATACGTCAGGATTTTTGTAAGTTCAGAATCGCTTACTTGACCGTCTTGTAAGAATCGCAACATAGCTTTTAATCGTTGTTGCCCCAAAGCAGGTTGATTGTCTATTGCTTCCTGCAAGGCATCATACTTACTAATCATCTGTTCTCCCTCTATCAATCTACAATTTCAATCTTGTTATCTGTACTTAGTCTGTAGCCACCTAACTTAATAGATGATACTGTAATCGTTAATTGTGAACGAACGTGAGTTACTTTTTCAATCTCCATATCGTCCATCGTTACCTTATGCCCACTTTTCATTGAATCTACTGGCAAACCTCTGCCATTTGAACCAATTAAGCGAACAAACACTAGTTCTTCCTCGTTAGTAGAATCAACTTTGACATTCTGCAAGATAATTCTAATCTCGTCTGATGACTTTTCATAAGCGCAGACTGTTTCAAATTCTGCTTCTTCAAAAATCAAGTCTTGGTTAATTCCTCGAAAGAACATTAGACCTTGTATTTTTTCTGCTTCAATAGCTACCATCTAATCTCTCCCACTATAAAATTCTTTCAGGTTTTCTTGTTCTCTATCAATCAGGACAAGACCACCTGTATAGACAAACAACTTCTCATAAGAGACAACTTTGACGTATGAATCCTCAAAGTCAAACTCTACATAAGGGTTTTCCGAACGCATGACTTGACCTGCCTGTACTTCTCGGTTAGAAGGCGTGTCAAGATACAAGCGAAATAGTCTGCCTGTATTGTTTGCGACATTGCCATCTTGGTAGGGTGGATAGATTGTGTTATCTTCCTCAATCTCTACCAATAGTTTTAATGGCTTAGTGCTTAACACCTCTGCCACCTTTAGTTTTTTGTCTGCAAAAAATCCTTCAATATCAAACGTCTTATAACGCTCAAAGTTTGTATAGTTCCTTGTCTTTTCATACGTTGGAACGTGTTTTATTGACTTTCTTACTTCCACTTTCTTTTTCCTTCTTTCGTTGCGCTTCAATTTCTAAATCGTTTATGTAGTCTAGGAGTTGGATCATCTTAGCAATGCTAAAGTGAAATTCCTTATCTCCTGTATAGAGCTGTCTAATGCTATTGGTTGCAATAGCAGAACCAACTTCATCTGTCTCCTTCAATTCTTTTCTCCACTTGAAAAAGAACTGCTTATCTCGGTCAAATATCTTGCGTAGTTTTTTCTCAAAGTATTTGCCCTTCTTATGTTTATCTAAGATTTTACATAGTTGCAGGATAACTGTACCTCGCAACCTAAAGAACTTCTCTTTATCTTTCGTATAGAAGATTTTAGAGGTAGTTCCGATTTTCATTCCACTTACTACAAAGTCTTTAGGAGCAAGTTTATTTTCTTCAATAAACTGCATGATTTCATCTGTTAGAGCATTATATTCTTTTTCAATAATCTTATGTTTTTGCAAGTTTATCTCCTCTCTTTGTTGTTTTTATATAATCTATAATACCATTATTATTTCTATCTTACAACTATATAAATAAAGGTTTTTATAATTTTAAAAAAATTAAACTTTTTTTATCTTTTCTATTGACATGAGTTTTTCATTATGGTATTATTAAATCGTGTTAAGTGATTATATTTTTGTGTCTGATGATTATTTTTTGATTTATCTCAACACAAAAAGATAACCACAATCTTATATTATTTCAGGAGTATATTATGAAAGTTGTCACTGTCTCTTCCCTTAAAGGGGGAGTAGGGAAATCCGACCTCTCAACAATAATAGCCGATTTCCTTTCATACTATGGTAGGGTTTTATTGATTGACGCAAATCGTCAAGGAGACACGTCTAAACGGTTTATCTATCAAGAAAACGAAGAAGGAAAAACTGTTGATATTTCTTCTGAGGAAAATCTCTTTGAAAATATCTTCCGTAAAAAGCCTGTTGTTCCTTTGACTGTCAAAGACAACCTTGACCTACTTGTAGCTACTAAGAGCTTGAAAGAGGTCGAAGCTCACGTTGAACACATGGAACGTAAAAGTCCACTTATCTTCAAACGCTGGCTTAAACGTTCTAAACTGAAAGACTACTACAAGTATGTAGTGATCGACACTCACAATAGCGAAGGTATCTTGCTTGATAACTTCTACCTAGCTAGTGACCTGTTAATCGCAGTTGCAGGTTCAGGGCGTTGCGAAATGGACGGAGCTATCGGTGTATATGACCGTGTAGAAGCTCTTAAAAATGATGATAACCTTGTCAATGATGATGACGAGCCTATCATGAAAGCTAAAGTCGTCTTTGTTGGGAACTTGCTTAAGTCTGGTGGTGGTTCTCATGGCGTTACTGCTACAAATGAATACCTAGAACAGACCAAGGATAATGAACTATTCATTACTAATATCTGGGAGCGTAACATTTTCCGTGACGCAAGCGCAGAAAACAAAACGGTTTTTGACATTATGAAGCGCTCTAAGTATCGTAATAAAAGTTTTGAAAAATACTTTGCCAAGCTACAAGAAAGCCTTGAAACAATCAAGCACGCTATTGACGTAGCATAAATTAAACATATTTTGATTATCATTTTGTGTTGGGATATTATTTTTATAATCATTTCAACACAATAGAATAATCTTGAAACACTATTTTATAATTCAGAAATTAAGAAAGAGGAAATTAAAATGGCATTTAAACTACCAACTAAACAACCTACTAAAACAAACAAGAGAATTGTCTTGGACGCTATTGATACAGACGAACCAACACCTGTTGAAGCTCCTAAGAAGAAAGTTGCTAAGAAACCTGCTAAAAAGAAAGCAGAAGCGAAGAAAGAGCCTGTTGTAGAAACTACAGAGCAGACCAACACTTTCTTCCATAAGCTCCAAATTAGTGAGCCTAAACATGAAAAACTTTCAACAAATATCTCAGACGCAAACTTGCGTAAGCTAGAGCGTCTGATTAAAGCAGGTTGCCAAAACAAATCTAAGGCAATCGGAGCAATCCTTGACGCTTTTGACGTGGATAAGGCTATTGAAGAACCTACATTCTTTGTGAAGAACACCATCACGAACGATTCACGCCACAATCGTCTCAATATCTCCATGACACCTTCTCAACGTGAGAAGCTAATGCGTGTAGCTCATGCAGGACTTGGAAATATTGCCCTTGCGTTCTCATGTATCTTGAACGCCTTTGACGTGGAAGAAGCCTTGAAGAATATGGAAGAATAAGCTAGATTATTTTCTAGCTTATTTTTATTATCTTTTTGTGTTACTGAACACCTTTTTATGTGTTTATGTATTATTTTTACGTTTTAAGAAATTAAAAAAACGTGTTATAAAACACGCTTTTTTAATTCCCTGAAATAATCTTCCCTGTTGCTGAATCGAAGTCTATTTTCAGTTCTTTCAAATATTTCTTGACGGTTGGCTCTTGGACGTTGAGCGCCATAGCAATCTGAGCAACACTCTTAAAGCTACCCTTCTTAACACCTGCAAGTAAGGCTGTCTGTCGGTCAGATTTCCCCATAGATGATGATAAGCCCATGTTTGACTGAGCGTTCCGTAAACCTGTTCCTCTTGACGCTTCTCTTGAATAATCGGCAATTTCTCTACTAGACATGACCTTACGCTCGCTTCTACGAGTGATGACGCTTGGATCATACGTTGTCACGACCTCGCCTGTACTTGTACTACTCTTTTTGAAAAAATCGTTAGGATTGTACCCCATTTTTTGAACTCCTTATTTTGTTTGAGACTATTTTATCATTTTTCGATAATTTTTTCAAGAATATTTTTTCTTAAAATGCTGATTTTTCAAAGGACTTTTGGTATAATAGTTGTGAATAATAATTTATTTTAACAAACAAAGGAGCAACATGGAAACAGAATACATTGAGAAATTGATTGAGTTTGCTTGTAACCGTATCATGACTGACCTGAAAGAAGGGAAGTTTACTGCCTACTTTATAGCGCAACAAATAGGTATTACTCGCAAGTCTGTCCTACACTTAGTAGAGAACGGTTGGGAGCAAGCACGATACAGTACGATTACTGGCTTGATTGAGTTTTACGAAAAACACTATGGAGTTATCAGTCTCCCTAAAACTGATGAAGATTACAAACTATAAGGAGTACCTATGAGTTCCAAAAGTTCAAAGAAGAAAAAGAAACTACAGAGGTATTACAAGAACGGTAAGAACGTTTATCCTTACGCAAAGGCTTCTAGGTTTTTGTGGGGTTCAGGATTTACCGTTACTATCCTTGCAGGGTTAATCGTAGCAACCCAACTGATACTGTTCCTGTTACAAAAACTAGCCTTAATGATTCAGGGGGTAGTAGGATTTAATAGTAAGCTAGGTAAAAACCTAGACAACTTTATCTACATAAAACTACCTTTGGGTGGGATTTTAAAACCCTTATTGGCTGTCCTGCTGTTTATTGTTCTTGCTTATCTGGTAACTATTGCCTTACGTCATCACGAAGGAGAACTACAGCCCTTTAAAGACGATAACATGGCTAGAGCTATCCGTAGAGACGTTATCAAAAACCTAGAGCTAAACGTACTGGACTATGACGACAAAGGCAAGATCAAGAACTCTAAACAGGATATAAAAGCTCGTGAGATATTAAGACGTATGGCTATTGAAGTCCATACCAGAAAAGAAGTAAACGGAAGTGACTTTCTTTCAATCGCAACCGTCAAGATCGAACGACCAAAAAACAAGGCTATCCGTAAAGTGCTTGAAGGCACGTTCTTTAAGGACTTACCTAGTGAGTTGACTTTTGCGACAGAGGAGCTGTTTGCCTTCTCAGAACGCTTGACTGAAAAAGAGTTCTATTTCTTTGAAGCGAAGGCTATCGTAACCGAAGAATACGTCTATAAGATTGAGGAAGCGCAGAAGAAACTACAAGAAGCTCTTGGCAAAGGTAAAAAGTCTGGCAATGGTTCTGATGAAGTTGAAATTGTTGATACAGGTATTTTCACAAAAGAAAAAGCCTCTTGGGATATTGAGGTTCTGTACGATAAGAAACTACAAGAAAAGATCGAAGAACAAACCAAACTTGCAAATGAAGAAGTCGCAAACCTCTATCTTTCACTTGAAACCTTTATCAGTTCTAACGAAAAAGTAAACCTGCAATTTGTTAGTATGAGAGCAACAAACTCTAACGCTCAATTTACTTACACGAAGCCAAAAGGTGTAAATAACATGGGTACAGAGCAGATGAAGGAGAACTTGGAAAGTGACTTGGGTAAGCAGGATATAAATATTACTCTAAGAGCAGGTCAGATTATCATTCAGATTCCACTTGATAATAAGATTACTGCTGACGCTTACACCAACTTTATGAAAGCCTTTTTTGGCAAGAAAGACTTGCCACCACTACAAGCCTTAGTTGGGGTTGATACAGAAGGTGCACCAAGAACTTATGACCTTGCGACAGCTCCACATATCCTGACAGCAGGTACAACTGGTTCTGGTAAGTCGGTTGGTATCAACATGATTTATTTGTCTATCATCTTGCGTAATAGCCCTGATGTTGTTAAATTCATCATCATTGATCCGAAGAAAACAGAGTTTACACCTTACAAGCGAAGCCCTTATCTCTATACAGACGTTATTACAGATATGGACGGTGCTAAAAATGCCTTTAATGCTGTTGTAACTGAAATGGAGCGAAGAAATAGCTTGTTTGAGGAAATTGGGGTTCGTAATCTACAGACCTACAACCAGAAAGTATCTCCTGAAAAGAGAGAGCCTTACCTTATCCTGATTGCAGACGAGGTAGCAGACCTTATCATGACAAACGGAGACGAGGTAGAGGATTCAATGCAACGTCTAGGTCAAAAAGCCCGTTCAGCAGGTATCTTGATTCACATTGCAACTCAGACACCACGAGCTGATATTATCAAGGGTAAAATCAAGGCTAACTTGCCTTCTCAGATTGTCTATAAGGTTGCTAACAGCATTGAAAGTGATATTGCGATTGGAGAATCAGGAGCAGAACGCTTGCTTGGTAAAGGAGACACTTACGTTAAGTGGTCGGATAACCCTAACCTTGTTCGTGTTCAAGGTGTATTCCTGACAGATGAAAATATCAATGACATTATTGATTCAACGATTCAAAAATATCCTGATGAACGTTACTACAATGAACGTGTACCTATGGACGCTTTTGAAGATGGATTCATCAAACCTAAAGAACTTGGGGATATTTCAAAAGGTTCAGTTTATCGCTACGCCATCAAGCACCAAAAAAGTCCTGTCATAGACGAGGACATGGACGAGCAGGACATAGTTATTCCTAGCCAAGAAAAGCCAAAGGGTACACCTGCTATTGCTTCTGCTCAACCTTACGAAACAACGAGTGTTCACAAAGAGAGTTTTGAGGAGTACAGGAAGCGTTATGAAGAAAAGAACGCCCAAACTGCCCTAGAGCTAGATGACATACTAGGCACTCGAAAGCGCAAAGTAGAAGCCTTGATAAACCAGATGAACCTTGATAAAGAAAAAGAACAGGAACAGGAGCAAGAAAAGGAAATTCCACAACTAGATCATGAGGTGGAAGAAGCGATTGAGGAACGTGTCTCACATACTGAGCCTGAGCCTACAACACCTGTTGACAAGGAAGCTATTGCTAATGAACTCTATCCTGATGGCACTACTCCAACCGAAGAAGTGAAGAAGGATAACTCAATCCTTCCTAAACCAATTCCGAAGGATTGGAAGTTCAGAAAAACTGGAAATAGAGGGAAAATGTAGTGTTTCACATGAAATTAGGAGAATTAAGAAAGTATGAATAGACTAAAATTACTTTGGTTGAGGGTTGACCTTTGGTTCAACCCCTACAAGTACAATGAGGAAGGTATAAAAGCCCTCTATGCTCACAAGAATCCTAAAGAAAAGGTCAAAGGGCTTAGCAAACAGCAAGTAGTGGATAGCAACATGATTGCTCTTAATATCACTACTGTTGATAGACCTATTGAACTGGCTAATGGTATTAAGGAGCTTGAAAGCAGACCTTTTGATAATGGTATTTACTACCACGATAACCATTACCATCAATACCTAATCAAGTATGACAAGGGTTCTGGTAAAAGATACCAAGCACGAAACGGTAGCAAGCGTAGTCGCTATAAGAAACACTTGAAAATCTATCCTAAGAACGTAGCTCGCTATGATCTTACACATATCAATTCTATTGGATTCCACGGAGACGAAACCTTCTGTATCGGTTTTGACAGCAAACTCAACCAAGAGGACATGAATAGGTTTGAGGAAAAGGTAAGAGCTGTCAACAACAAACAGCCTATTTACTGGTTTACGGATATTCAACTACAGGAAGATTATTCTGCTGTTTGGGTAGCAACCATTGTTTCCTTAGACGGAGAAATCCTGCTCCAAGAGATATTTCATGATCACTCTAATTTCCATTGGGAAATTGAGTGGAAACGTAAGGTGGGATAATGCAAGAGACCTACGACAAAAAAGCCAATGTTTTCTGTAAGGTTCGTATGCTCAATGGCACGCGCCTTACTTATCAATTCCCTAACGACCTGAGAAAAGCTATGCTACAGTCTTATCACGAAGGGAACTTAAAAGAAATCCTGAACGGAGCTTTAATCAATGTTCCTACGACCAAGTACAATAAAAAAGGGCAAGCAACCCTTCACTTAGGAAAGATTACGCAGGTTTTCATAGCAACTCATAAAAGCAGATGGCGTACCAGAGGACAATTCCTGACAAGTGATAACTGGCAGGGAGAACTTAATAAAGCAGATATTCGATTCTTACTACACGACCACTCTTTCTTGAATAAAGTCAGGATTCGTCTGGACTTGTTCAAGTGGAGAAGTCGCTTATAAATAAAAAAAGGCATATTATAGATTATTTAATATGCTTTTTTCTTTCCTACCCCTTTATCTTATAAAGGTTTTATGTTATAATGAGTTTAAATAAAATTGAAAGGAGTTCGCTATATGTTGGATTTTGTTCACAACCGTAAAAAGGTTATGGAAATTATGGCAGAGGACGCTCTAACAACTATGGACTTGTTAGAAAAGGTCAAGGCAGATACAAAACACCTTGGCTCTTTCGCAGGAGACGGTTTGCTCATTCCACCACCTGCAACAAGCTATGTTATCAACAAAGCTCTTGCTGTTTTGAATATGGATCAAAAAGACCTTATCAAAAACGCAGATGGATTTGATTCTGTTTCTAACTCAGCTAAAGAGGTCAAAGAAAGTATCCGTCTTATCACTACTGATTCTGATGACGTTGCCCTTGTCTCAGAAGAAGTATTCACAGTCATTTTTGACTATCTAACTGACGCTGTTCAGTCATTCGCCCAAAGTCTTGAAGATTTCGGACAAGAAAATAACAAAGAATAGAAAGTCTTTCACTATTAGTAACTATCAGTAAAAAAGCAACTATTTCTGGGAAGAAGTAGTTGCTTTTTTTACACCCTCTAATTAGCCCCTAAAATCGCCTGTACGCCCTTTTAAGAAAAAGTGGTACATTTTATCGACTATACAAAAAAATCCCCTTCTGGAGCAACAGAGGGGCAAATAAAGCGTGCCTAGATGAACAACAACGATTTTTTAGAATAGGTCGCTTTTTTTATTTTTTAAGTTCCACAAGGACTATTATACCATAAAAAGCCTTTGAAATAAAGGGTTTATGATATTTTTTTAATAATATTTTGAGTTTTTTTGCACGTCATGAACAAGCTGTATCAAGCTGTGGTAGGCTTCTGCATTTTCTTCTTTAGCGTCAGTCAACTCCTGCGTTACGCTTTCTACCCCTCGGCTTAGTAGATAGAGCTGTCCTAATTCGTTAAGAATACTGGTGTCTCCTTCTTCATGGATTGATTCAAGTCTAGCTTTTTCTTTCTCAACTACTTTTTTATAGTTGCCTAGAATCTCTAAGCATTGAGTGTGAGGTTTTAAAATGGTAAAATCTCCACCGTTCAAATAACTTTGATATTCTCCAAGTCCAAAATCACCTTCAAGCAATTCTCTGCCTAAAATCATAGCCATTAAAGAGTGGCTAGAAACAATTAGAAAACTTTTGCCTAAGTTTAATAGCTCCTGAATATAGTTTTCATGAGCTATTCTAAAATCTTTGTCATAACTCTTTGAAGATACATCAAACTCTAAAATATAGGTCATTCTGAATGAAGCATTACTTAATTTACACCTTGAACCATCTATCTTAGATATAGCTTTTTCGATTGGAGCTTTGTATTCTTCTGGGAAAGGCGCTCTCTCAAATCCAAAAACGTCCTCTCCCTCTAGGATAAAATCCTCTAATTTTAGCAAGGGGTGCAACAGAAATATAGGGGAGTAAATCCTCACTTGCTCAATTTCTTCCAACATATTTTCAAGTTGGATTGCACCTGTACTCTTTACTTTGTCTCGTAGGTTCTCTAAGACTATCTCGTTGAACCTTATATTCGATTGATTGATTACTACAGCCTTGATGACGGTTGAAAAATAATCACGAAAAGCACGAAAATCTGACTGGCTATTGATAGTTTTACTTTTCGCCATTAAGACGATCATCAGGTCATTTTCGCTTTGTGAACCACTAACCAAGTCAAGCCTTCTCCATTGGCTATTCAATTCTTGGCTTTGACTTTCTGTTAGTACATTTTCTAAAGTCGCTTTTATTACGTCCAGTCTGCGTATGGCATCAAAATACATAGCAGTATGTTCAAATACATTGTAGGTTTCTTTTTGAAGCCTTTGAGTATATTCAACCTGAGTTTCCGTCAACATATTAGACTTCCCCCTGTTTTATTAGATTCTAGCCACTTCTAGCAATTTTTCTTTCAGAACTGTCAAACACTCCAAGTAATAACGAGGACACATTTCTGCCATTTTTAACACAGTTTCCAGTTGATAGGCAAGTGCGCTAAGTGTTTCAATACCAATATCAAACTTACTGTCATTTTTTTCTTCACGTTCTGCTTCTAAACGTTGGAGTTCTTTTTTTGTAGATTTGTATAATGATTCAAGTTCATTTGCGTTAGTTCTGTATGACAACATAAACTTGTCATGTTCTGCGTTTAAAGTTAATTTTGCAAAGACAAAAATACTACTTTGTCCATTGATAAGGCGCTCAATTTTTTCACAAATTACTTGAATATCACTACATACCGTTGAACTTTCCTGATTTACCTTTTGGATAGTGGCGTAAGAATTACTGTAGGCATTTTTAAAATCTTTTGAATAGATTTTATCTTGAAGGTCATCTTCTGAGGGCATATTCTTAGTGGCAACATAGGCAAGCTCCATATCATTATACACCTCTCTCATGCTCTTAGAAATGGCTTCAAACTCAGGATTGTATTTATCAGGGATAGCATAATCAGGGTAATCAAAAAATGGTCGTAGTCCTTCAATATCACTTTCTAGTTCTACCAAAGGCGTAATAATGTTGTTATTAAGAACACCAAACATTTCAAATAACTCTGTCAGGTTATTTGATAAGTATTCTTTTGCGTCCGTACCATCAACCCTTTTCAAAACATCTTCAACTATTTCAATGTTTTCGTTAAGATTTTTACGAGTTTCATAGACTTTATTTAATACCTCTGAATAGGTAAGGCGTAAATCAGAATAATCTAGTTTACTTGTGAGAAAATGGGCTTTTTGCCTTAATTCGTCAATATAATTATTTACCTTATTGAGATTAGTTGGTGCGATTGCAGTATTTTTCCATTTAATATACAATTCTGCTAATAATTTATCCTTATCTTCTTCAAATAACAATGAGTGCTTAAAACAATCTGGGTAAAGAAGAAGTTTATAAAAATAATCGTCATTACTAATATCTACTAGTCTTTTAAAAGCACTTGCTAACTCTTGGATTTTTTCTTCTTGTTGTTCAGTAAGCATAATTTTACTCTACTTTCTTTCCTGTATATCCTTTAGACAATCCCTTGCTCTAGCAACTCTTTACTTGCTACAGTCAAGTTGGCTTTCAATGCTGTTAAGTTGTTCATGTAGTGGTAAGGGCATTTTTCTGCCATTTCAAGAATACTGTTGAGCTGACGAACTAACAAATTGATTGTCTCAATCCCTTCATCAAGTTTGCTATCTTTCTTTTCCTCACGTTCTGCTTCTAGGCGTTGAAGCTCTTTTTTAGCAGAATGAAGGAGTGGTTCAAGCTCTTTTGCATGGTTTCTATACGATACGATCATTTCGTCATAGTTTGCACTTGCAAATGAACCTACAAAGTCATAGACACTACTTTCTCCGTCCAAAAGACGTTTGATACGTTCACAAAGACCTTGAATATCTGAGCATACAGTCAAACTAGTTTGTTCTACGCTCTGAATAGTTGAATTAGCAACGCTATAGGCAATAAAGAAGTCGTCAGAAAAAATAGTTTTGTTCAGGTCATCTTCCTGTGGCGCGTGTTTTGAAGCGTTGTAAGCAATAACCATATCGTTATAAACTCCACCTAGACACTCAGAAACAGTTTCTACTGCTGTTCGGTATTTCTCAGGTAGGTTGGAAGGAGCAAGGTCAAAGCTCTCTTGGATTTTGACAATCTCCCCTTCCAAACCAAGCAACGGTGCAATAATACTATTGTTTAAAATTTCATAGATACTATGTAAGGTTTGAAGGCTTTGCATAATTCTTGCTCTAATATCGTCAATATAAATGTGTTTTAGAATTTCATTGACTTTCTCAATGTTCGCAAGCAAGTTCGCTCGGATTGTGTAAATTTGATCCGTAGTGTCTAAATATTGCAAACGGAAAGAAAGGTAGTCTGCATTGGTACGGATATAGGCAACTTTGTTAGCTAAGTCTTGAATAAGTTCATCTCCACTATCCAAAGGTGGATAAAGAGAATCATTTTTCCAGCTCTCTTCTAGTTCATCTGCTAATTCTTCCTTCCCACCGTCACGCAAAGCCCAAAGAATTTCGTCAGGAAACATACACGTTTCAGAATGGTATTTATCTTCTACGACTATTGCAATATTGCGTAAAGCTCCTGCTGTCTCATAAGTAAAGTCACGTTGTTTTTCACTTAGCATGGTTTATACCTCGTTTTTCTATTTTTATATTTCTAGTATAGCTCATGTTTTTATTTTTGTGTGAACAGGCTCATAAAAAAAGACTGTTTACATTTTTTCCTGAAAGTGGGGTAAAATAAAAATTGTTTTTAAAAAGGGGAGCTTTTATTTATTTACTCTCTCTCTCAATAATAATAGATATAGATATATATAGAGACGATTTTGACACCCTCTAAAAGCGCATGGTTAAGCGATTCTATTTTTATTGCACAACCGAAAACTGGGGTTTGCACAACCGAAAACTGGGGTTTGCACAACCGAAAACTGGGGTTTGCAAAATTTCAAAAAATAGTATTTTTTTATATTGCACAACCGAAAACTGGGGTTTTTTCGTCATAATATAACTAAAATTATGCTAGTTGGCATAAACAAAGGGAGCAAAAACGTTTTGAATTATATAAATACAAGCGATTATAGACAAAAAGCGTATAAAAAATAAAAAAAGTTAAACAACTTATAACTAAATGGTTGTTATCTTTTAGAAAATGTTATATACTAGGTTCGTAAATACAAGGAAAGATGATTATTATGAGTGAATTAACAGAAAAAACAAACGAATTAGTGGAGAATCAGTCTGTTACAGATTTAATTGATAAGCAGAGAAACATTCTTGCTAAGAGTAAAATTCTAAAGCTATCTAACCTAGCAAATAGAATGACACCAATCCAGAATGCTATTTTCTCTTTAGCCTTACGAAATGTAGTAATTGATGGGGATAGAGCTATAACAGAAGTTCAGGTATCAGAACTCCTAGAATTGATTAAAAGTTCTGAGTATAGCAAATTCAACAGAACAGCAATCAATAGAGATAAAAAAGCTATACAAGAAAACCATATCAATCTAATTGATGAAAAATTCTATGACAATGATCCAAATGGAAAATCAATATCAATAGGACTTTTTAGCTATTTTGAATATGAGCGAGGAAAGTTTATAGGAGTATTTAATTCTACTCCTGACCGTAAAGGAAAGACACCTATTCTTGATATTTTAAAATCTCAGGAAGTAAATCCCTTGATGTATAACCTTAATACATTTTCAAAGTTATCTCCATCAGGTCAAATGTTATACGAGGAGCTTTTAATTTTTAGTGGACAGAATATTCGGTCTGCAAAATATGATATTGAAGGGTTGAAACAGTTGTTTAAGTCTAACGGAAAATCCATGAACCGTTACTACACTATCAATCAAAAGCACCTAAAAGGAGCGATTGAAGATATTAACAAATATACTGATATGGACTTAGTTGTTAAACCTGTAAAAGAAGGGCGAGCTGTTACTGGGATTGAATTAGTCTGGTCTATTGATAAGATTAAGTTGCAGGCTACTGAAGATCAACGTAAGACGCTACATGAATTGTATGTTCAACTTAAAAAACTAGAACCTACCTCAAAAGAAGATTTGTCTTTATTGTATAGACTTGAAAATCCTCACTTGGTAAGTAAACAGGAAGCGCAAGGGCTTATTTCGATAGCTATTGGACGAGTAAGAAGTTTAGCTATTGAACAACAACCTGCACTACCAAGTGTTCCAGAGAGAAAAGTAGTTGCTGATGTTGAGAAAGTAAAAGAGTTGTTCCCAAGTGTGGAGAAAAGACAACTTAATCTAGTTGCTACAACTATGCAGGACTTTCCAGAGGAAGAACAGGACGCTATCTTAGAGTATGCTTTGTTTTTAGGTAAACATAATAACGCTAGAAGCGTGAAATATATCCTACACCTTCTTAATGGTTGGTTTATCGAGGGGATAAAAACAAAAGCTCAAGCAGTTGCCCTTCACGACCAAAACTACGGAGAACCCCTACCAGATGTTAGCAAGATAGAAATTTCAGATGACTTTAGAAATGCTATGGACTTATGGAAGGACTAAGCAATGAAAATTCTAGCGATTGATCCATCTTCAAATTTTTACGAAACGTCCACAACAGGTATTATCCTACTAGACAACGAGGTTGAAATAAACCATTGGCTAGTAGGATATGGACGTGAAAATTTCAAGGCTTGGTATGATGAAATAGGCAAGAGCCTTGACTATGACGTGGTTGTAACGGAAAAGTTCACGGTCAGAGAGAATGACAGGGCAAGGGATAACACTCCTATCCAGACAATCGAAATGATACAAAAATGCTTCCCTGACACGAAGCTGATTAGTAACAACGAATATAAAACGACTGTTCCTGATGAACTACTTAAACTCTTGAACCTATGGAAGTTCCCTGAAAATGGCAACCACAATGACTTGCGAGCGTCTGCAAGAATTGGCTTGCATTGGGCGATTATGACCGAACAAAGAGAGGTTATACAAGCTATCGGCAAGAGGGTTATCCCTGAACAAAAATAAAAAGTTAGAGAAAACTCTAGCTTTTTTTTCTTTTCTGTGATATAATTCGTTTATAAGAACAAAGTCCTTTCACGGACTAATAATTATCAAAAGGAGAACAGATGGAAGTAAAAGCACTACCACTAAGGGCATGGTTAGCATGGAAAAAAATCAGTCATAAGGAATTGGCTGAAATTGTAGATGTTTCCCCAAGGTCAGTCTCTAAATGGGCGACAGAGGGGTTAGTTCCACTACCAAAGCACCAACGCAGAATTGCAGAAGCTCTAGGAGTTGAACTAGAGCAGATTGATTTTAAAAATTAAAGAGAGGACTAAATTATGGCAAAGAAAACAAAAGAACCGTTTGATCCAAGCGCTTGGTTGAATGAAGCGCCTGCAACCAAGGAAGAAAAGCGAGAGAAACGCAAGGCAGAGCGTGAAGAAAAGAAAAAAGAGGGCAACAAGAAAGCTACAATCCCTAAGAAGAAAAAAGAAAAAGAGAATGACAACAAATTTAATCTGAAATATGGTATCTTTGTAGGAGCTTGTGTTGTAGCATTGGCAGGTTCAGGAGCTTGGGCTTTTGTTTCTCATAATGGGAACGCTAAATACAATGCTGACCTGATTGCTACTGCTAAGTCAGAGGTTGAAAAAGCTAAAGAGGAAGCAGAGCAAGAGGAAGAAAAGAAATACAGCCTTACGAAAGAGGAGTATGAGAAGAACGTTGATACAATTACAAAGAGTATCAAGACACTTTCTAAGAAAGACAATGGCGACTTAACAGGTTACTTTACGTCTAACAACAAAATCTACAAGGTTATCACTTATGACCGTGAGACAGGGCAGATGTACGTTGTAGAAACAGACGAAAAGAACAAAGACAAAGACGTTAATAGCAATGGTAAACCATTATCTCTAAACAAGGATTGGATCAACACGCTAGTTGTACGTCTTGAAGCGCAAAAAAATTGATAAGGAAGGTTGATTGAATGATTGAGTATTTTAAAAATCTATCTAATCGTGCTAAAGTTATCTGGTCTCTTTCGACTGTAGGAGTGATTGCTGTTGGGGTAACAGCCTTTATCTGGTTATCTCCTAAACCAAGTGCAGGAACAGACTTTCAACTAAAGGAAAGTACAGGAGTAGTCACTACTACTGAACCTTCCTCAACTACTGAAATCTCAGAGAAACCTGCTTCTTACTACAACGACACTCACGCAAGAGCAGTTGAGAAGTTAGAGAAGCCAACAGAGGAAATCTCAGGCGAAAAGAGAGAAAAAGTCAAGGCAGGCATTGAAAGAGCGATTGCAGGATTGAAGAAAAATCCTGAGAACGTGGGTAGTGTTCAAGGTGGTTATAGCCCTACTACAAACTATATGGTACAGGGAATGCACCAAGCTCTTGAAGCAGGGTACGAAGTGAAGATAGATACACTTACGACTACAAAAAGCAACCATGAGCATATCTATCAATTTGCAGTTGATATGGTTAGAAAAAAGGATAATAATTCTGTAACAGTTACAGGAAACTACAGCGAAGAATTGAACCAAATTCAATTTTCTATCCTTGTAGGAGATATTCAGATTCAAAACTAACCACACGATTATAAAATGCGACAACACAAAGAATAATCGGAAGGTAGAGAAATTTAATGACAAAGAAACAAAACGTGAAAGTTTGTTACCACAAAGAGCGAACGAAAAAGTCAAGGTTTAGGAGCAAGTCTGCTCTAGTATTGGCTCTTTTTGTAGTAAATGCAGTCCATACGTCAGGAGTGATACCAGTTATTCGTGATGGCGTGATTGCTTATGCTGATGTTCACTACTCTTATTCTCCTGATGATGACTGTGGAGTGAACCAAGACGTAAAAGGTAAGAGCAAAAAAAACAACAAAGATAGCTCTACCTCTAATAGTCAGTCGTCAGATTCAATAGACGATACCGTTTGGACAAGAAAAGGTACGAAAGCCTATCAAAACGCCATAGACACGATCAACTTTTGGAAAGAGCAAGGTCTTTCAGGGGTTGAAATTGCAGGTATTATCGGAAATATTGGTGGTGCTGAGAATACAACCTTTACCCTTGACCTGTCAGAAGAAGGTGGGGGAAGTGGTGGACTATATCGGTTTAACCCTTCTAGCAAATATACTAGTTGGAGTGGCTTTGATGGTAAATGGTCTGCTCAAAACCAAGGGGAGTTTGTCCTTTACTCAGAACCTCAATCTGTACTAGCGTATATTAACAAAAAGAACACTAGTCCGTCTCAATCTGCTGAGGATTGGGCGAACCTATACGAACGACCAGACGCAGGAGCTTTGGCAAATAGCTTGCAAGCTCGTAAAGACGCTTCTGAAAAAGCCTACAAGGTCTTTGAACTAGATAAAATCGAAGGCGATTCTAAGAAGGTATCTACTTGGGGTGGCTCAAATGTTTCCCAAGATAAAAAGGTCAAAATCTCGGCAGAAGATGGCAATAAAAAGGGAACTAAGATTGACCTTAAAGTTGCTATTAAGTGGTTTGAAGAAAGAGAAGGCAAGGTTACTTACAGTCAGGACGCAGGTAGTAGAAAAGGTCCTCTGCAATATGACTGTTCTTCCTCAATCTACATGGCTTTAGTCGAAGGTGGAGCAGGTAAGACAGCAGGCGATTATCCAGTCTCTACAGAAACAGAACATGAGTGGCTTCTACAAAATGGCTTTACTAAAGTCTATGAAGGCAAGTGGGGAGACAAGGGAGACGTTAAAGAGGTCAAAAAAGGCGACATTATTATCTGGGGAACTAAAGGTTCTTCTGGTGGCGACTTAGGGCATACTATGATTATGTATGACAATGAGACTATTATCCATAGCTCGGCAGGTCATAACGGTATCGCTCGTGACACTTACTCTAAATACCGTGATGAAGCAACAGACCATCAGACAGTATATGTTTACCGTTACTCAGGTTCAACCAACTTTAGCGAAGATGACGTTGAGAAGGTAGAAACAAAATGTAAACCTAAGTGTGCTTACAATGACAGTTCAGAACGTGTGAAAGGCACGAATAGCTCAACAGACAGCAGTACCTCTACTTCTGGTAGTAAAGATACAGCAACAATGTTGAATGAGTTTGCTAAAAAACATGAGCAAGCCTATGTTGAAAGTTGGCGTGTAGGTGGGTTCTTACCTTCTGCGTCTATCATTCAAACTATGATTGAGACTAGCTTCAATGAGAGCGTACCTTCATTCGGTCAGGCTCATAACATGGGTGGAGTTAAAACCTCTAAATTAGAGGACTTCTCAGAAACCATGAAGCTCTATGGTAAGGACGCTGTTGCCTTTTCAGGAGCAGGAACTACCGTTGGAGACAATACAGGTGGTACTTATACCTACTTCAAGAGTTTTGACGCAGGGATTGTAGGTAAAGCTGAGTTCATGGCACGTCAAACGCTCTATGACGGAGCGATTAACAACACGGACGCAAAAGCAGTCTTTAAGGCTATTGCTGATGGTGGTTGGGCGACAGATTCAAGCTATCAAGTCTCACTAAATAAGATGTACGACCAGTACGGAGAACAGCTCAAATGGTTAGATGAAAAAGCTATTGCTAAATATGGTAAGACACCATTTAAAAAAGGCTCTATTGCTGAAAGTAAAGATAAGGCAGTTGGGGCTAAGATGGGCGCTCATAGAGGTACAGCAGTTTGCGACACTAACAGCAGTTCTGGTGGTGGAGACGGTTGGCAAAAAGCAGGTGGTTCAACAAGCTATACTTTAAATCTGTGGTGGAAAAAAGATGACCTACCCCCTGAAATGCAACAATATGCTCTTGATCCAGAGAGTGTAGGATTGAAATGGCGTTCTAAAGTGGGTTGGGAAGGAGCTTCTGCTTATATTTCAAGTGGATATACCGACCAATGTACCACTCTAGCAAGTGCTTTGTTTGGGGCATTGTGGGAGAAAGACGGAAAAGCTATGGGCGATTCTCACGGTATGACAGGTAACGGTGTTGAAATGGCTAAACAGGTTGCTTCTAAATTCGGTAAGAGTACAACCAGTACACCGACAAGTGGAGATATTGTTTCTCTACAACCTAACCACGTTGCTATTGTCAGTCACGTTTTCGATAACGGAGATATTCTTCTAGTGGAGCAGAACGTTCCTAACTATTCAGGTAACGGAGATAGCTTCACTTGGAACTACTCTTATATCACAAAAGCTACCCAAAAAGCGAAGAACTACGAATTTTGGAATCCATCATCAGAAGGCTACAAAGTAACAAGCAAAGCTAAGTCAGTAGGCTAAGAAAGAGAGGGTTTACCCCTCTTTTCTTTTTGTCCTTATGTCAAAAAAATAATCAAACGACACAAAAAAATAATACAAATACTTGACAAAATAATATTTTTGTGATTTAATGATGGTGTAAAGTTAAGAAAGAGTTATTAAAGAAAGAGAGAAACAGTTATGTCACTAAGAAATATTATTGATTCAACAGTTGCAGGACTTTTGGCAGTAAGTGTGAAAAATGCAGGAGACGGATATAAGAAGTCTAGCCATAAGTCTATTGTGGCGAATAAGCCGATTAAGAAAGATTGGAGTAAATGAAATGAGAGAGTTATTATCTAAAATTTGGTATTATGGAACGTTGCCTATTTGGTGGTTCTTTACCTTCATCACGTCAGACGTACTGACTAATATTTTCTGGGGTGGAGCTATCATTGGTGGGTTCGTGTTCTTGCTAACCTATAAAACAACTTATGAATGGTTGATATTTTCGTTTATGTGTGTATGTTGTGCAGGGGGTATGTGGTTCGCAGGTGTCTTCTATGGATTCTTGGGTAAAATCATAGTACGATTGATCCGTATTGTTCAAGGTTGGATTGACGGTGTTGACTATTCAGAATATGACGTTTAATAAGTAAAAGTAAAAGTCGCTCATAAGAGAGTGGCTTTTTTATTGCTCTAGGCTAGAAAAATCAAGATAAATCGCAAATTTAATACACAAAATCATAGTAAAGTAAAAAAACTATGGTATAATTAAGTAATGATAATAAAATGTTATTGAGGAGGATATTTTGGAACATAAACCAAAGGTTACGATAGCTCAAAGGTGGATTTTATCAGAGTTAGAAAAGCATAAAGAAATGACCTTAAAAGAGTTGATGAAAGTAACGGAGATTAAAGAGACAACTTTGAAAGTCTATCTTAGTCGCTTGATTCAACAGGACTTAATAGTATCTATCCGAATTAGTGGAGAAGAAACTAAATACACGGTCAAGAAAGGAAAGAAATCAGATGGGAAAAAAGAAAGTTAAAGAAAAGTACAAACAACTAAAAGCTAAAGAAAACACGATAGCTGAAATTGAAAAGGTAAGCGAGCAGGAAGAAACGAAGCATAATTTCTTATACAAGTGTCGCTCATTCTTAGGTCAGACGTTTAACTTAAAGACGAAGCGTGGCAAGATTCTTGCTTTTGGGCTGACAGCTTGGTTATCAATGGCAATAGGATTCGCTTTATCTAACTATGTGCAGACAGGGAACACGGTAGGGGGAACAGTCGCAACTTACAAAGGGGGCTATATCCGAGGACGGAAGCTGTACGAATACTACAAGAACTCCCTAGAAGGTTCAAACCTAGTTAAGACTACGCTTTTGTACCAGACTTTCGGTGCGCTTTATGGCGATAAAATCACAGATGAAGAAATCGAAACAGCACTACCGAACTACCGAAACGCAGGACTAAAGACTTTATTTGAAAAAGGAGACAGTACAGAGAGTATCAAAACTCTAGTACGTCAACAACTAGCCTTGCAGTATGGATTGAAAACCAATATTGATGTAACCCAAGAAGAAATGGCTGAACGTTGGGAAACCTTCCACCCTAAAATGAAAGTCCAGATGGTATTAGTGGCAGATGAAGCGCAAGCGAATGATATTGCTACACAGTTAGGTCAGGGAGTTAAGATTGACAATTTCCTTAAAATGGATCAATCAGGACTGAACGGACAAACAGCAACTATCAAGTCTAACACAGAGCAACTTTCTAGCGAGGAGCTAAAACAACTCCAAAGCACCAAAGAAGGGGGAGCTACAGTTATTGAAAAAGACAACGTAGCACCAGACGGTTCAATCGTTAAAACCTACTATGTGTTTAAGGTATTAGAAAACCCTGCAAAGGGCGAAAATATGGAAAGTTGGACTGATGAACTTAAAGAGCAGATTCAGGAAGATAAAGTCCGTATTGGTTTAGGTCAGAAACAAGCGTCCGAAGAAGAAGTTGCAAAGAATACTAAGGCAGTCAAAGACGCTATCAAGTCTGTATTTAAAGAGCAGGACGTAAGAGTAACTGACGACTACATGAAAAAAGCACTTGCTGATTATCTAGGAGAGTAAGGAATGGGTATTTTTAAAAAAGTTAAAAAGAAAATTGACAATACGTTTGATGAAGATACATTACAGAATGATGTATCAAGTGGAGCGCTAGAAAAAGGCTCTATTCTTTGGGGATTGAGAGCTACAGTCATTGGTACAAAGAGTGTATTGAACGAGGTTGTCGGAAGGACAGTAACGGTTGCGAACAATGAACGAGATAAGATTATCAACCAACAAGAACCTCAACGACCTCAACCAGAAATTAAAAAGCAGGTTCAAGAGCCTGTAGCCCCTCAAAGCTCAGATATGTCAGAGTATGACGAATTTGAAGAATGGAAGAAATTTCAAGCTATGAAGCGAGGAAAGGGGAATGAATAATGGCAAACGAGGTACAAGAATACCAACAAGTCCAAGAAAACGAATTTGACGTTATTGAAATCCCAAAGGGAGATTGGACTGGGGAAAGTCTAAAACATGGTTTGGTAAACTCGTATTTCTACTTTGATATTTTCAAAAACCTAACCAATGGTAAGCCTATTAAAATTTTGTGGGCTGGGTTCTCCTTGATGTTAGTCTTTGCGACAATTTTCATGGCAACTCTAGCCTTCCAATGGACTTCTACAGTCTCAGTTTTTAGTGGTATTATTTCTGCAATCCTCGTAAGCATAACGCTTCTTTGGTTGGCATGGTTGAATATCAAGCCTTCTAGCGATACAACTTTATTGATTGATAGTATCCGTACTTTCTTTTACTTGGTAAAATCAAAACCAAGCCTGAACAACCTACGTTTTAAAGCGCAGGTCAAGGGAAATCAGATTGTTTTTGATAACGGTAAGAGCTATGGAGAGGTTTATGTGGTAGAGGGTGTAGTCAACAAGTCCATGCTTTCAAGAGACTTAGTTGCTATCTACACAGACCTTGAAAACTTACTACCCAACTTGGGAGAAGTCACAATGATCCAATCAAGCCAGATTGAACGTGTTGAGTTTACTAGTTTGAAAGAACACTATAGAGAAATCAGACAGAACCCTAACAGTACGAAGTTGCAGAAGAAGTTGGCTCAGATTAAGAACCGACGTGTAGTTGATGACTTAAAGAATGAGTTGACGCAGAAGGAAGTTGTATTCTTTGTAGCAAACAAGGAAGAAGAACTATCAAAGGGCAGACAGTTTTTGAGGTCTGCTTCTGAAAAAGGGGTTATCGCAAGCTATGCGCCTATCTCACAAAAGAACCTAGAAAGGATATTAGATAGACTATGAAATCTATTGTTAAAGAATATGCCCTAGACTATCTAATCAATGGGCGCTATAGAAAGTATTTGTATGTGTTTGCCCCTTACGGACGAGGACTACAAATGCAGGCAGAAGATATTATCAATCTCAAAGGCTTCCCTGTTATCTCAGGCTGTACGGTAACAACATGGAATAAGCTCCAACTCCTAAAACCAGAAGAATATCGTAAGGAAATGAAAGGTTTAGCCAATCTGGTTAAGGTCAACGACCAAGACTTGCCAGACGGTGGGCTTGCAGGAGATATTAAGTGGGCTACGAATCGTCACAGCGCCATGTATCTTGCTGAACAGTCTGACGACAAAATGTCAGGTGGCTTGTATGTTTGGGAAATCGTTGTTACAGCTCTTTCCAGAGAGAAGTTGGATCGCCAAATTGAAGTTATCCTAAACCGTTGGGGTGGGGTTGATAACTATATCAGTAAGAAATACAACCCTATCCAATACTTTGAATTGGTTGATACAGTAGGAACTAACAAGTACAAGCGAGGAATTTTATTCAATCCTCTAATCGTTACTGAGAAAGTGAACACTACTACGCTAGAGAACTATGCGAAGTTGTGTTTCTTCCAACGAACTACGCTACAAGATGAATTAGGAGAAGAATTTGGATATGATTTTCTAGCTCCTTCTCAGATTGGGGAAGATGGCAACTCTAAATATCCAAAAGTCCTAATTGACGCAAAGAACTACCTCAACAAACTAGGTATTGTAGCAATACCACGCTCATTTTCACGCTTTGATTATGTCTTTAAGGACGTTTATCAAGATGAAGCAGAGACTATTAAGAAACCTCAGTCACTAGCGAGCGTAACAAGTCAGCAAGTGGCTAATCAATTCTTGATGGAAGGTAAGAAAGTAGTCCATATCGTCCTAAATGACTTTGACTACTTTAAACTAGAAACCCCTCATAATCGAGACACTAAGCAGTTCCAGAATACGATTATCGAGGAAACGCAGATTATTGATGGCTCACGAATTAGTATCAATCCATTACAGCCTTTTGCGAAGAACAGAACGGAAGAAAAGGAAGAAGAAATCCCTGCTTATGGTCGCTCTAAGAAGAAATTTAATACCATTATCCAAACCTTGATTTACTACCAAGGCGAAGATACAGGGATAGCTGATGAAGTCTTTGACGAGCTGATGGAAAATGAAGCGCTTTGGAACAGAGATAATGACGTGATGGTTGACCGTAGGAACTATCTGCAACAACCTGCAAGTAAATATCCTGCTTTTGACCGTGCTATCACGCGCTTTGAGACCAAAGAAGCTAACCTACGCAGGGATATGAAGATTGATGAAGCAAAAGAAGTCGCTCAGATTAAGAGACGACTAGAGAGCTTCTTGACGAATAATAGGTCGCTGATTGGTTCTAAGACAACCCTTGAATTAGACGAAAGCAAGGTCAACTACTACATACGACTAGACAAACTTGATACTCTACAGAAAAATATTCAGGTTATCAATCTAGTTGACTTTGTGACAGAGTTCTTAGGAGCAGGAGACCTGATGATTATTCACGGTGCAGAGGTTTTAGATGTCCGAACTTATGAGTATCTAGCTGAACAGTTTGAGCGTACCTATGATAAGAAGGTGCGAGTGCTATTGAGTTATGACGTTACGGATTCATTGAAACCAAGCACGAAGAACTCTTTAGGTTCATCTAACGTATTTACTCTTACTAAGCGCCTGTATGAAGAATTTAACACAGGGGTTGACTGGTCGTTCGTAGGTCGTATGAACAATTCAAGGAATTACGAGCAGTTAGTAAAGGCTGAACTCCCAACAACAACAAAGGTTGATATTGAATTTGAAGGGGGAGTAGGACGTGCCTTATTCAATCGTCCTGCAACAAGATCATTTTACTTGATAGGAGTTAAACCGATATGTTAAATAATAATCTTAAAAGGCTATCTCCTCATATCAGTAAAGCAATAAAAGGTGGCTTTGCCTTCCTGATGGTAGTCTTTACAACCTTCTTTATCGCTTATAGTGTTATTGAAGGGCGTAAGGCTCTAGGAAACTCACAAACACCGATAGGAGAGACGCTACAATTTGCACGTTCAGGAGCTAATATCATAGTCAAGAACTACTACACAGACAAGAATCAAGATGTGTTGATTGCTACGCTTGAAGTAAAAGAAGGCAATAGCAAGTTACCAACTAAGGCAAGTGACTATTGGGTAGTCACTACCTCAGATATTGGTGGACGTAGCATACCTACTTACTTTGGGCGAATGAATACAGACGGAGACTTTTATATCATTATCCCTTATCCTAAACAGCAGACCTACACGGTTGCTATCTACAACACTACTACAAGTGGTGGGGATATAAGTTCTAGTGGAGACCAACTAACTATTGGTACAGGAACGAATAGTAAAATCGTATCAGATATTACAAGTGACCTATTGAAGAACGTAAACAATCAACAGGCTCAGAAAGTAAAAGAGACTGATATTATCGCTTTGAACATGACCTTAAAATCTGCATTACAAGATGACGCTAAGTATAAAATCACTACCCTTGATGTAGATAGTCTATTGTCGCAAGACGGAGACACAGTAGCCTTTGATTTTAGGAAGTTCTACACGCTTGCTTATCGTGACCTAGCTGTATCAGTCGCAAGGGATAAGGTCAACAGCTACACAGAGGAAATTAAAGCTCTCAATGATAAGTTGAAAGAGGTCAGAGAAACCCTAGACCGAAATCCGAATGATGAAGTCGCTATCAATCAACAAAACACGATCAATGATAGTATCGCAAGCGCTCAGGATAATCTTGAAAAAGCGAACCAAAACTTAACAGAGATTAAGAAACGCTTTAACTATGACGAAAGTACCTTTAGTGACTATACAACGAAGATGTATTCATTGAATTAAAAAAGAAAGGAGAGCTTAATTTTGGTAACTGTAGGAAAAAAGAAAAAGCACCACAAACCAAAAGGAAAGTCCAAAGAAATAGACGAAAAGTTTTCTAAAGCAGTTCATGTGAATAGTTCAGGACGACAACAACTAGTGTTCAACTACGATACCAAAGTTGTTTCTTGGAACAACAAGGTAAGGGAATACAAGGAAGAACTTGAAAAGGGTTCAGGAACAGAAAGTAGCTTGTTTCGTAATGAGCAATTTAAGAAGCTGTTAGATGACTTTAACAATGAGTACAAGGATAGTTTGATTATTCTCCCCCCCTATGATGGAAATTTTAGGGGGCGTGAGAATGAATTGAAAGCAATCAACGATACAATAGCTAATACCCTAGAGCCTACACGAATAATTCTTGGAAATGCAGGTACAGGGAAAACAACTATTGTCCGTGAAGCGACAAGACGGATCAATTCAGGCGAAATGACAAACAAGATGGGTTATAATCTTGTAGTTGTGGAGCTATCCTTACTAGCTTTGCTAGATGAAGGGGATAGCAAGTTCACAGCAACACTAGCTGAAATGATACCTAAAATCCTTGGACTAGAGCAGAAGGCAAGAGAGTTCCTAAATGACGAAAACATAAAATTTGTTCTCTTTATTGATGAAGCACACACTCTTACTAAGGCAGTCCAGAAGGAAAATGGAGAGAGTAATGGTGCTGACGTTTTGAAACGTCATATCAAGCCAGAAATTGGCTCTTTGATTCTCATTGGCGCTACAACGCTTGAAGAATATCGCTATTACATTGAAACCAACCAACCTTTCAAGGAGCGCTTCTCAGAGAAAACGATTCTACAGGACTTTTCAAAAGAAGAAGTAGAAGAAATCGCAGTCGCTCATTGGGAATACTTAATGAAGCTCAGAGGAATAACTAATTCAACGCTATCCAGAGAGCTGATACGCTTTATTATCCGTGTAAATGCTAGAGAAGATTTAATGAGTGCTGAACCACGGAAAACCAAGCAATTTCTACAGAGTTTGGACGCTCACTCCTTTAACGTAGGAGAGACACCTGACTACCAAATGGTCGTAGAAGTCTTTAGGTCGGCTAAGAATATCACAGCAGAGGTTGTTCCTGATATTGAGAGTGCAACCAAAGCGATAGATGAACGTATTAAAGGTCAGTATGCTTCTAAGTATCTATTGAAACGTGCGTTAGTATCACGATACGGTAATCTATCCAAGAGTGATAACAGCCCCTTCTTATCGTTACTAGAACTTGGACCAACAGGTGTAGGTAAGACAGAAACAGCTAAAGTCCTCAACGAGTATATCTTTGATGGACTTGGTAAAATCGTTCTTCTGAACTGTTCTAACTATGCCTATATCGAAGGTGGGGTTGAAAAGTTCTTAAAAGAAGCAGGGGAACAGGTGGGAGATAGTGAGTTTGCTATCCTTGTCATTGACGAGGTGGAAAAAGCTATCCCTTCCAAAGATAACAAGGTTATCAGTTCTTTGCGTGATGTGTTCCTAGACCTCACAGGAGAAGGTATCTTAAAGTATGCTCCACGCTTTGGTGGAGTGGATAGAAAGACCTCTTTAGCAAAAGCTATCGTTATCTTTACCTCAAATGCAGGTTATGAAATCTTTGAAGGGAATGACAAGTTCTCAGATAACACGATAACTAAAAATACTCCTGAAAATGAAATCAGACGGATCATGTTCTCTATCGTAAATGAGTTAGAGAGCCATCTACACGAAAAGTACAACTTTGCCAGAGAGTTCTTTGGACGTTTAGACGCTACACTACCGTTTACGTCTTTGACCGAGGCAGACGCTATCGAGTTGACCGAATTGTTCTTGGATAAGTATATCCAGAACGCAAAAGAGCAAGAGAACATAGAAATCAAAATTGATGATAAAATAGAGTATAAGAGTACACTTGTTCGTGGCTTAGAAGATGGAGAGGTAAGGGAGTTTTATCCACTTGCTGTTACTCTATCCTCTTACATAGCGAATATGCGTGATAGCTCTAAGGGTGGAGCAAGGCAAGTTCAAAAAGTCTTTAACAACTACCTAAATGTGTTGATTGGGGATATTAAGTTAAAACGTAAAGGTTTTAAAGAACCTAAGACAATCAAGATTTATCCACGCTTGCTTGAACCAGACACAGGAAATGTTGTTCAGGATAAAGAAGAACAGAGAATGGTTCGCTATGCTCTAAAGCCTAATAGAATGGAGGATATAGAGATATTCTATGAGGAGATTTAAGAAAAAACTAGGTAACATACTATTGTTGTCTTGCTTACTGTTTTCAACAGGGGTAACAACAATGGTATCTACCCCTCATGTGGTTTATGCAGATGATGACGGCAAGGCAAAAGTGCAACCTGCTGAAAAGGCTAAAGAGGTTGAAATAAAAGCCAACCCTGAGCAAAAGAGAGGGGCTATTGCTTATGCTATGTATCAAGATATAGGTGTTGGTGTTACTCAGAGGGTTAAATTTCAACCATATTTTAATATTGCAGGTGGTTCTCCTGTCCTAGTTGGGATCAATTCAGCGAACCAAGCCTACAGTCCTGCAAAGATAGGCGATGAAGGTGGTGGTAGTGACGCAAAAATGAGTTATTTTAGTGCTTCCAAAATTGGAAGTAGTAAAAATACAAATGCCCTAATTGCCCAAGATGAAGCCTATATGAAAACCTTTTACAAGGCAGAAGATGGGTACTGGTATGAGGAAAAATCAGGAGATAAGTTACTTGCCTACCGACCAGTAAAAGTAAGTTCTCATAATTTGGAAACAGGGAATCCTTGGAAGTTAGAAGATTTTTCTAATGATGTGGACGCTTTCCAGAACGCTCAAAAAGGAACTATGTTTGTGTTTGTTCCAGTAGCAGATATTAAAACAAAGAACGCTACAGCAGGGGTATTCTTTGATAAAAGTGGTAGCTATTCTGTACGCTCTAAATTAGTTGAGAAGAAAGAGAAGAAAAAAAGTCAAGCTGACCGTAAGAAAACTCAACAGGATGCACAAAGAGCCTTGGCAGAAGAATTTGCGTCATCATACCCTAACGTGGGGGATAGACCTTCTACAAACACGCTCCTAGCGTACATTATGTACACTAAGGGGGGTTCAGGAGATGACGCTATCAAGGATATTGATCTATCCTATGGAGAAATCAAGTATTATCCTGCTCCTTCAAGCAACGTACTAGTGAATGATGACGCTTATAAGTCAAACGAAGCAGTCAGAAAGTACGCAGGAAACGGAGAGACTAAAGGGGCTTATATCCCTAACTCAATCAACATGGCAGGCAGTCCACAGCCAGAAGGTAAGACACTTGCGAATATGCTTAAAGTGTACGGTGGTTGGGGCTTTATCTCAGTTAGTGCGACAGCAACAGATACAAACTCAACGACAAGTAACAATCTTGGTTCAATCCTTGGCGATATTTGGGATAACAACAACGGTTGGTTTGGTGTAATCGGAAATGTCATCTTGACTATCCTTGCTCCTGCTCTATGGATAATAGCTATGGTATTTGACGTGTTCAACTCAGTAGCTAATGCTTTCCTTGGTTTTGTAACAAGCTTGGGAAATATTTTCGGTGATCCAATCGGCATGATTTTCTACAAGGCTAAAGGAGAATCAGGTTCGGATAACTGGTTAGTGAACTTGGCAGTCAACTTGAAAGACTATTTCTTCACGAATGAGTTTATTGCAGGTATGGCAGAAACCATTAACGCTTACCGTAATTGGATATTCTTTGTCTGGTTGCTAATTGGGTTTTTGTCACTCATTTATCGAATGACTTTCCGTAAAGGCAAATACGGACAAGCCATAACTAAGTGGTTCTTTATAATATCTGCACCAGTCGTTATGATTATCCTAGCAGGTATTGTAACAGGTTCTACAGTCGCAAACGGAGTAGGCTATAATCAACAGCAAGACGCAAGCGATAAAGAGATTGATATGCTCAAATATGCAGTAGCATTTAACTTGGACTTGCGAGAAGCCTATAACTTTGCAGGTAAAGATGGCGTTCCTAAATATCAAGAACTGATTGATAAGGACGATATAGATATTTCCACTTGGAATATGTCGTCTAAGCAAATTAAAGACCTCAATCAGAGAATCGAAGCTAAACTTGGCTCAGAATTATCTGCTGATTTAAGTCAACATAACACGCAAGGGGCTACGTTTGATGTCAATACCTATCTAAGTGGTATTGCACAGGCAAGCAAACTAGCAAATGCTCAACGTACAGGAAACTCAGTCGCTTCTAATGACCTTCCTGCTGATTTTGTTAAGAATGGCTACATGAGTTACAAAATCGAAGGAGAGAACAAAGAAAAGACTAAGTTCACTATCTACGGTGCGCCAATGCTTAAAATAAGTGGTGGCTCACAACAATCTGCTGACTTTGTGCCAGTTGGTTATCAATTTGACGGTTATCCTTATATCTTCACTCAAAATGACGCAAGTATTAAGCGTCAAGAGGAAGAAAGCGAAAGCGCAAGTGATGAAAACAAGTCCACAGAGTACGCTTATCTATCAGGTACGTCAAATGCGAAAGATCCAAATTATAAGAAACAGTTTTATATTGGATTCTACGGTGTATATTGGGAAGCAACGCCTGTTTCTCTATCACAACCTTGGACGTATCTATACGGTGCTAACACAAACAATAACGCAATCACAGAACACCCTTCAACCTATATGTACGGTGCAGGGAAATCTACTCAGATTGCAAACCTTAGAAAACAACAAGGTTCTAACCTAGAAGATGATGACAAAGCTCCAGAATCCGTAACAGCTCCTCAAATGAGCGAAGATGGAAAAGGCTACAAGTCAGAAGGACGCAAGCATTATTTCTATTGGAAATATATCAACGCCTACAACCTTGCATTGATAAATAAGTATATGGGTACGAAGTCCGATATGGACGTATCAGACCTACAATTATCAAACCAATCAGTCGTGTTCCTTCTTCAATCACAGCTCAAAGAAACAGAGTTGCGCTATTATGCAAGCAACCTTAACCACTCAGATTCAGGTAAAGGTAAATCAAGTTCTAAGACACCATTTATCTATAACCGTTTCATCACTCCTCAGAAGTCAGATGATATTGCTTCTGTTAAAATTAGTGGGTTCTTTATCACACTTGCTTACACAATTATCCTGATGACCTACGTTAAGACACTTGCTACAATCAGTATTAGTGATTATATTGTAGGGCGTTGGAAAGCAATGTTCGCAGGTATTAAGGGTTCATGGTCGAACGCTGTTTACTACTCAATCTTAACTTGGTTCTGGGGATTGATCGTAGAGTTCATACCTTCAAGTTTCCAATTAGGAGTAAGTATTATTACAGAAACCTCAAAAGCCTTGAATGATTCTCCCCTCGGTATGGCAGGGAGCTTTGGTGTCGGCTTTGGAGTTCTATGTGTAGCGTGGGTTCTTACTTATCCGTTCGTGCAAGTAGCAGATAAGAAAATCTCATTGATTGTCGGACTTATCTATATGTTTGATGTAATACGTCTAGCAATCAAAGGTTGGTTGTTCGGACGCTACGGTTTAGATAGCATTATCTACCAAAACTCAGGTGGCTTTGGAGCAGGTGCTTTGCTAGGACTTGCGACAGGTGGCTTGCTAGGAGCTAAACAAGACCTCCAACAACGCTTGGGTAATATCAAAAATAGCTTTAGTGGTGGAGATAATGTCTCAGGAGATAGCCCTACTACTGATGATGATGGAGACGTTGTACCAAACAGTCCAACTAGTCCAACAGGTGGCGCAGATGGCGAAAATCCAAACGAGCCAGACGGTCAAGCAGTCGGTGGAGATAACCGTAAAGAGCTTACAGATGACGAGAAGAAACGCAATCCGTTCCGTAATGAAGAAGGCAAACCTAACGGAACACCAAAACCTAAACCAAAACCTAAGACTAATGGTAAATTTGGTAAGTTGATGTCGGTTGCAGGAAAAGGAGCAGGTGTTTACTATCAAGTCGCTAGAATTGCTACGACAGCAACTATGTCAGCTATCGGTATGAATAACCTTGCTAACAAGACGAATAATGCGTTCAACACAATAGGACGTGGTATAAGAAGTCCTCAAAGCCCTGTTAGAAAAGCAGTAGGTCAAGGAGCAAGCAAGTTCAAAGACTTTGTAGATAAACGCAGAGCTAATAAACCGAACCCAACAGGAAACGGTAGCAAGATACCTACGTCTGCTGACAAACCTAACAGTCCACAACGTGAAGGTAAGATGAAGCCTACAATCGTCAGTCAAGAACGTTCTGCTCAAACGTCCGTTATAACTGATAATTCTTCTTCTAACACTCCAAAAGTCACTCGTAAAGAGGGCATGAAACCAGTTAAAAAGCCTGTACGTTACCCTAAGAAAAGGAAAAGGAAAAAGAGAAAGTAACCACAGATTTTTAACGATATGATATAATTAAACTATAAGCAATACGCTGAAAAAAGAAAGGTAATTAACTATGTTTACAAAACTACAACTTTTAACTTCATTTGATCCAAGTTTGAAAAATCAACTGAACAACATTAAGAACAAAACTCAAATTGTTGAAGCAGGGAAAGAATCTCAAAAAGATTTTGTCGGCTTGACACAATGGGGCTTGTTTGCAATTATCCTTGTTGCAGTCTTTATGGGATTCCATTATTCAAGAAAGCACGATTGGAAGAAAGCAGTTTTCTCATGGGGTACAGCCATTCTAGCAGGTATCTTTGGTTGGCTTATCCTTCCTAGCTTTGTATAAGAACATAAAGAAAAGAGAAGTTTATGGCTTCTCTTTTTTATTTTAAAAAACTAGTAAAAAAACTACAAAAAATACCAGCAAAAATAAAATCATTGTGGTATAATGAAATCACGATAAAAAAGTAAGGGGAAATTATGGTGGCTAAAGACCTGATAGTGTACGGTTGGAAAGTACCACGAGAGCTTGTGGACGAATTTAACCGTGTCAAAGATGAAGAAGGGTTCAAGACCAACACAAAGACCTTGGACTTTATTGTTCGTGACTATTTTAAAAAATAAAAAAAGGAGATTTTCTCATGAAGAAAACTTTTGTAACTCTAGCTTGCTCAGTAGTATTGCTTTCAGTAGCAAACACTACCACGACTTTCGCTGATGAAGTCATCAGTCCAGACGCAGTAGCAACAGCGACAACTCAACCTACGGACACTAACGTTCCAAGCGCTGACGCAGTTGATACAGGTAACGCAGGAAACACAGGTACAGAAACACCTGCTGTTCCAGAAGTACCAGTTGTTCCTATCGCAGATGAAAAACCAGTAGAAAAACCTGCTGAACCAGAAGCACCTGCAACTACGGAAACTCCTGCTACAACAGAAACACCAGTTGTTCCAGAAGTACCTTCTACTACTGAAACTCCTTCTACAACTACAGAGCCTTCAACAGAAGCTCCTGCTGTACCAGAAGTGCCTTCTACTACAGAAACACCTTCTACAACAACAGACAAGGCAGATGACAAGAAACCTGCTGATGACAAAAAACTTGCTGATAACAAGAAGGACAATACCAACTTGCCTATCGTTGATCCAACTACAACAGACGCAAAACCAGTTGAAACTGACAAGGGAACAGTATTAAGCACAGATAACGGAAAAGTTATCGTTAAAAATACTGACACAGGGGAAGAACAAACATTTACCCCAGAAGAACTTGGTGGACAAGTCGAAAAAGACGGTACAGTTACCGTTAAAGAAAAAGACGGTAAATTGACACGCCTTCCAAACACAGGTTTAGAAGAAAGTGCGTCAATGCTTGTCGTGGGACTAACTAGTTTGTTGTCAGGCGTTGGACTTTTGAAACGCAAGAAGGACTAATCTAATACTATCTAAATACCTCTTTCATAATAAATTACAAGTAAAGGCAAACAGAAATGTTTGTCTTTTTTGCTTTCAAGGCTTGCGCTTATAGGAAATGCGTGATATAATTCTCTATAAGGGTTCGGTAAGATAGTTGCGTGTCTTACTTATACTCCTGAAATACTCCATCTTGGAGAAAAAACTTAATTTCTTTATACACGGTAGGTCGGTTCGTTGCGGTTCTCTCCTACCGTGTTTTGTTTTAAAAAGAATCTATAAAATGGTATAATAGTTATATAAAATGTAGCGAGGGGGTGGGAACATGAAGTCTAAACGAGATATTTATAAATCAATGGCTAAAACCCTTGGCTACAGTAACGAGCGTTCAAAAGAAGCAGTAGAGTATATCTTTGATAAAATCTCAGAATTTCTAGCAGAAGGCGAAAAAGTTCAGTTGATTGGCTTTGGAAATTTTGAAGTGCGAGAACGTGCAGAGCGTAAAGGTCACAATCCACGGACAGGCGAATCTATCATGATTAAAGCAAAAAAAGTACCTGCTTTTAAATCAGGAACAGCCTTGAAAGAGCTAGTAAATAAATAAGAGACCAGAGGAAGTCTATGAGAAATCATAGGCTTTTTTATTTATTTTGTTGACAGGGAGAAAGAAAGAGTGTATAATATAAACATAAAATCTAAGAAAGGCTTTAAGGAGAATGATTTTAAGAGGGGAAGAAGTGATAGAACTCCGTCCTTGGCAAAAGTCGGCTCTAGTTCGCAGTAGAAGGGAGATAGACGGTATTTTCCTTGAAGCACTAGGTGGACGTGGTAAGACAATCGCAACAATGGCGATCATTCAGGAGAAGAAAGCAGAACGTGTTTTAATCTTGAATAACAAGACGGCTATACTCAATGGTTGGGAGAAGGACGCTCAGGGGCTAAATTTGGGCTATCCTGTCGCTTTTACGGTCAAAACCGATAAATGGTTAAGGTCAAAGGCAAACGCTCTTAGAGAAGCCGAGAAGGGGCTTAAAACGCTTCGTAAAAAAATAGGGGTACGAAAACTCTATAGACAGAATCCAAAGTATGTAGAATTGCACGAAAACGTAAAGCAGTTGAAAGCAGAATTAGACTATGATGTACTTGTCATAGATGAATGGCAGGATATGTGTAGCAACCAGACCTGTAAGGACTATCTCCATATCCAGAGAAAGTACACTATCGGCTTATCTGCAACACCAATCAGACGTAAAGGGGAGAACTTTTACCCCCTAGAAAAGACCTTTTTCAAAACGCAAGAACCGTCAAGCAGGCAAGAATGGCTCTTTAAGTGGGGAACACTAGTCTATGATTCTTATTCTGCAACGAAAGCGAAGTGGAAGGATTTTGCAGACTACGAGAGCTATATTGCTCAACTAGATAACCGTGGCAATTTTATGTGTTGCGAGGAGATCGAGAACATAGAGCAAGCTGTATTAAACAATGGCTTTGCAAAGGAGCTGTACCTAAAGCGTGTTTCAATCCCTGAGAAGAACAAAGAAAAGCTGAAAAGTTTTAGACAGTTCAACGTCTTAGGAGTAGATGGCGATTATGTCATGGGTAAAGGCTCTATGTCTAACAAGCATACCGAACGCTTGCTGAGACAAGCAGAGGTCGTTATTGAAGATGGCAAGCTGACCGTAGATGACACTAAGATTAGTCCTGTAATGGAAATGGCAGGTGGAATGTTAGAGAGGTCATTTAACCGAAAAGAGGGGCTGAAAGGTGGCGTGGTTGTCGTTTGTGAAAGTAAGAGAGTAGCAAGGGCAATGTATGAACACTTTAAAGGCAATTCTCTTGGGCTATGGACTGGCGACAAGCAGATAGACCACTTGAACAGCGCTAACTTAATTGCTACAGCAAAGGTCATGGGAACTGGTGTAGATGGCTTGCAGTATCGCTTTGACACTATGATTGTACTTGATCCAAAACAAGAAGGAAGTGGAGAGTACAACGACTACAGACAGTTGCAATGGCGTATATCAGGAGCAAGGCAACAACACAGAGTAAATATTGTAGAAGCTGTTTACATAGAGGAATAGATTATGAGGATAAAAGAGATAGTTCAAAGAATTTTTAAGAAGAAAGCAAAAGTACATATTCTTCTTGATATTGACGGAGTGCTCAACACAAACAAAGAGCCTATTGGGGAGTACGAAATTATTTCACACCCTTGGGGAAGATGGACTGTAAGGACAGAAGTTTTGGAGTGGGTAAAAGAACTTTCAAGCATGGATAATGTTCAAGTCCATTGGGTGTCAACTTGGGAAGAAGAAAGCAACGCTATCAATAAGTATCTAAAAATTAAGGAGTTCCCCTACTTTAGAATTAAAGGAATGGTAGTAGAAGGGAAATTAAAAGCAATCAAGGAACAACTGGCGACAGTCAAAGGGGAAACAATTATTGCAATAGATGATGATTTGAACAGAAGTCAGTTACTATCTTTAACAGAGGAACAGAATGTTAATGAGTTGAGACTAGAGATTACTAACCTTGCTTATAAAAATCACAACGCTTTTTATGGAGTAGTTCCTGATAGAAATATTGGGATAAGTGACGAGGAAATGAAGTTTGTTGGGGAAATTATAGAGCAGGAGTTGGCAAGAAGATAGCTATTTGAATTATTCAGAGGAACGGTGTATAATATAAATATGGGGAAAAGACAAGATGTGGTTGTCAATCGCTTGTATGAGCTTGTAAAATCAACCTCTAAACCCAGAATACCAATGGCAGAATCTTTGAGCCGATATAGTGGGCTAGGTGTCGAACAGGTAAAAGATATAGCCATAGAAATCAATAAAGCACGTAGGATAAACAGTTTACCCAACTACCGAATGGTAAGTATCTTACTACGAGTGCTTCCTGATGAAGATACAAGGTATCTCCTGAAATTGAATCGAGAAGCAAGGTATGGAAATGAACAGAGAACTCCTGATGAAATGCTTGCGATTAGTATTTTTAGGAAAAGAATTAGTGAGCAGTTTGAACAGACCAGAAACGAAGTCTTTTCAGAACTGGTAAAAAAACACGCTGATCTAAATATCGTTCCTTGCGAGACGATATTAGACGAGCTAGAGGACTATTTTAACAATAGTGAAATGCTAATTCTTAAAATGGTAGCAAGAGGTTACAACCCTAAAATAGAGGACGCAACAAACACTATAAGTCTGCTGAGTGCAGAGCATAGGCAACTTATGAGAGAAAACAGAAAGAAAGAAAGAGACAGGTTACTATATGAGTACGAAAGAAGAAGTAAAACAGGAAGTGAAAACTAGCTATAAATATCCTCATGTCACTAGACGATATTTTAGACGGAACTATGATAAAGTTCTTGAAATCCAACGCAGATACCGAGAAGCACACCCAGAAAAGTCACGAGAGTGGCGTAGAGAAGCACAACGTAGGTTCTATCTGAGAAACAAGGATAAACCAGAGTATCAAGCAAGTAAATACTACAGCAATCAGAAATCTAGCTTCAAGCGTTATGTGTTGAATCACGCAGATCAGGAAGAATTGAACCTTTTCCTATCAATCCTAGAAGCTAAGAAGAAGAATGAAGCAGTCAAGCGCCCTGTACTGATTGCCCTAGATGATAAAGAAGTTCAAAAAATGCGAACGATAGCTTACCGTTTTATTTGTCTGAACGTAGAAGCAAAAGACTATAAGCAGGTTGATGGCTTTATCCATGAAGCGCTAGAAAAACTAGAACGGTAAGGTATGAAGTTCAAACTCTTATTGTTACTAGTCAACGCAGGGGCTATGTATCTTGTTTATATACATGATCGTCCAGATAGAACCTTACTTGGGTTATCTATCTTATTTTGCACCTACATTTATCTGTTCGTCAGGTATTTGTTTTGCAGACCACAGAAAAACGCAAAGAGGAAATAACCTCATGGAAGCCTATAAAGGTTTCTTTTTTTGTAAATGAGCCTGTTCACTAAACCAAGAAAAAAAGAGTTATACTAGAGATAAATAAAAAAGACAAGGAGAAAGCAATATGGCTTTTGGGGAAAATATAGAAAAACTTAGCTCAATTACTTTAGAGTGTCATGATATGGATAGTGGTTCTAATTATGGAACAGGGATTGACGCTCCTGACGTGGAATTAAATGACGCAGACTTAGAAAAACTTGCTGATTGGTATGTGAAGCACTATGGCAATGGTTCGGTAACAGTCGAGGACGTGAAGAATCATGAATACGATAACGAAATCAAGGAAATCATTGAACAGGCTATCCTAGATAATGCAACGGTTCATGATGAAAAAGCAAGAAAATACTACAACCAGACTGTAAAATCCTATTATGTAACATATTCTGCAAAAGTGAACTGTTCTTTTGAACTAAATGGCTTGAGCTTTAATATCAACTATGATGAAATCGAACGCAATTTTCCTTTTACTAAAGGTTTAGAGGACTATTCAGAAGTCCTAGAACTAGTTGAAAAAGACGAGCTAGACAACTTATTATCAGATGACGATAAGGACAAGTTGGAACAATTAAAAGTCCAGATTAAAGACAATTACTACTCAGTCGAAAGCCTTCCTGTAGAAATTGATTGGGAAATGTGTAAAGGCTATGCAAAAGAAGCAGGCGTAGCTGATGAATACCTGACAGAAGCAAACTTAAACCGTGCTTTGGAGCTTACTTTGCAAAATATTGCTCTTGAATACACTAAGATAGGGGATTGCTTTGTCCTTATCAAAGACGGTTTGATCCATGTAGGAACAAACATTGCAGAATACGAAGATACAGCAGAAGAAGATATTGAAACGATTAGTAAATTGACTATAGAGAAAGACGACTTAGGAATTTATCGTCTGTATGTATCAGGAGAAATGCAGGACGATTTGAACAAGGCTACAGAATACAAAGAAGTTATTACACGAATTTGGAGTTATGTAACATGGTTTAAGCAGGAAAAAGCAAAAGCAGATACCTATATCCAAGAAATCAATGCAAAAATCAAGAATATCTTATCAAGCATTATGGAACGTATCTTGACTGTTGCAGAAGTTAAAAAAAACCAAGAATGGGTGGTTAAGAAACTAGACCTTGCAAACGAGTTAGAACAAGCAGTAAAAACTTACCTAACTGCTAAAAGGGAAATGCGTCACGCGCTAGAAGATGATAGTTTGGAAAAATTAAAGGTAGATACAACAGCTATTGGGCTACTTAACCTAGACGCTTTAACAGGTGGATCTTTAAGAGTTGGGGTTGAATTTTTAACAAGCGTTTTGGGAGACCTAAAAGAAGCGAAAACGTCATTTTCTATGTTGCAGGTGGCAGAAATTTCCTTTGAAGAAGTGTTGAAGATGGAATCAGGAACTTGCTCATTGGTTCTAACAGAAATCAGTTCACAACTTAAAAAGCTACTAAGTGAACATAGCGACAATGAAAAGATGACGCAGGAAATCGAAGAAGCGCTTGCGCTCACTAAACAACCGAAAGTGATTACAGCAGAAGAAGAAATGGTGTCTGCTTGGAATAAATATATTGGTTTGAAAATGGAAGGGAAGGAATAATCATGAGAGAAACGATTGAAGCTTTTTTGGAAGAAACCAAAAATCTTTCTGACGATACCTTGCTTGGAGAAAGAATCGGAACGGAATTTTATTGGAAGTACGGTAAAGCAACAAAACGCTTTTGGGAAAAGTATTTTGATAGCGATTGTGTAGTGACTATGAAGCACCTACGCTATCTTGCTAACTTGGAATTGAAGCTCCTAGACAAAGAATAAATAGATAACTCCCAGAGGAGCAGTTCCTTTGGGGGTTTATTTTTAGACAACACGAAAAAATAATACATGAGTACAAAAAAATAATCAAAAAATCATAAAAAGTGTTGACAAAAGATAAAAAGAGTGTATAATATAAATATAAAAGGTTAAGAAAAAAGGAGAATCGCAACATGGCTAC
>ERZ773214.109-NODE-109-length-56244-cov-5.701952_pt1 | contig 56244 bp, 48 predicted proteins | sample MGYA00511238_ERZ773214 | MGnify/ENA primary metagenome ERZ773214 (study PRJEB29015, sample SAMEA2738157) | human oral metagenome | biome: human oral; feature: human-associated habitat; material: saliva | place: China | collected 2259 ... | reverse complement strand
GGCGACCGGAAAGGTTGGCGCTCGGTCCGGCAACAGGTACCCCTGCCGCTTTTAAAAATTCTCGACAGCCTGCGTGGTCGGGACACCGAAGAGCCACCGTATCAAGACCGCCCGTAGCCGCATCGGGAACCGTATCCTTACGAGGCAACACTAAGGTTAAAGGACCGGGCCAGAATTTTTCAATCAAAGTTTCCGCCAAGGGCGGTAGATAAGAAACGACCGCTTCGACCCCGGCTTTATCGGGAACCGTCAAAATAAGCGGGTTGTCACTGGGTCGCCCCTTAGCTGTATAAATAGCCCTGCATGCAACGGCATCCAGCCCGTTGGCACCTATCCCGTAGACGGTTTCCGTCGGAAAAATGACGAGCTCGCCTTGGCGAATCAATCTACCGGCTTCTTCCAAAACATTTTTATCCGCTGACGTGCCGGTGAGTTTCACCAGCTTCGTATCTTTCACAGTCTACCCCTTCTTTCTGAGTAAAACATGTCGTTCCGTATCGGCATAATCCTTAATAATTCGCACGAGCTCAAAACCCTGATCCGTAAAAAGTTCTGCAACCTGCCGCGACTGTCCGGCACCTACTTCCACAATACAGTGTCCGCCGACTTTAAGGTAAGCACCGCCTTCACCGGCCAGGCGGCGATATATATCCAACCCGTCCGTACCGCCGTAAAGAGCCGTTTCCGGGTCGTATTTTACTTCTTCCTCCAGATTCTGCATATCCGGAGCGGTTAAATAGGGCGGATTGGAAACAAGCCAATCGTACTCATGAGCTTCTACATTGGTAAAAAGATCGCTATTCACCCACTGCACCCTGTCTATGTGAAGGGCCTCGCCGTTTTCAGCGGCTATTTTTAAGGCATCAGAAGAAATGTCGACACCCGTTCCTGTCGCCTGCGGCAAATACGATAGGAGGCTCAGCAAGATGGCACCGCTCCCCGTTCCCATATCCAAGACGCGTACCGGAACCTCTTTAGGGCAGATTTCCAAGACAGCCTCAACCAGAAGTTCCGTTTCCGGACGCGGCACGAGAACGTGTTCATTGACAATAAAATCAAGCCCCATAAAAGGCTTTATACCCAAAATATGGGCGACCGGATACCGGGCCGCCCTTTTCTTTATCATCTCTTTGTATGCCGACAATTCCGTCGAAGTCATGGGTTCGTCAAAATGAGCATACAAATAAATACGTTCTTTTTCAAGAACGTGTGCCAACAGAATTTCCGCATCCAGTCGCGGCGTATCAATTCCTTTTTCGGCAAAAAATCCTTCCGTCCATTTCAGAAGAGAGCCGATTGTCCATAAATCAGTCATTGCTTTCTTCGGCTTCCTTCATTAATTCGGCACGACGAGCTTCGGCTAAAGCCTGGATGAATTCGTCAATATCGCCGTTCATAATATTTTCCAACTTATACAACGTTAAATTAATGCGATGGTCCGTTACGCGTCCCTGCGGATAGTTATACGTACGTACGCGTTCACTTCTATCACCCGTACCGACTTGGCTGCGACGCGCTTCCGTAACTTCCGCATTGGCTTCTTCTTCAGCCTGAGCTAAAAGGCGAGCCTTCAAAACCCGTACAGCCTTGGCACGGTTTTCCAACTGTGACCGTTCGTCCTGACACTCAACGACAATCCCCGACGGAATATGCGTCATACGCACGGCCGACGAGGTTTTGTTGACATGCTGACCGCCGGCACCGGAAGCTCGGAAATAATCGACGCGTACATCTTCCATGTTCAAGTTGATTTCCACATCTTCCGCTTCGGGCAAAACGGCTACCGTCGCCGTCGATGTATGAATACGACCGCCCGACTCTGTAACAGGCACACGTTGTACGCGATGTACACCCGATTCGTATTTGAGCTTGCCGTATACACCGTCACCTTCAACAGAAAAGATAACTTCCTTATAGCCGCCCAGTTCGGGAGCGTTGGAACTGATAATACTTGCCTTCCAGCCCTTTTGCTTTTCAATATATTTCGAATACATGCGGAAGAGATCACCGGCAAAAATAGCCGCTTCATCGCCGCCGGCACCGCCACGAATTTCCATAATAACATTCTTATCGTCATTCGGATCCTTAGGCAACATAAGAACATGCAATTCTTCTTCCAAAGCTTCCTGTTCCTTGGTCAATTCGGATAATTCTTCTTTAGCCATGGCCGTCAACTCCGCGTCGGACCCGTCGGCAATGATTTCCTTGTCATCCGCAATAGTAGCGGATACATCCTTATACTTGCGGAACGTTTCGATAATCGGTGCCAGGGAGGCATGCTCTTTCGTCAATTTTTGCCATTCATCCTGTCTGGCAATGACGGAAGGGTCACTAATGCGCTGCTCCAAGTCGATAAACTTGTTCTCTACGGCTTGTACCTTATCAATAAACACGCTATACTCCTCGCTTTCCGAATCTACTGTTTATTTTCCGTTTGTTCTTGCGGCTTTGCCGCTTCCAAGGCCTTAATAGCCACTTCGATCTGATCGTCATGCGGTTCTCTCGTCGTCAAATACTGCAACCACAATCCGGGCTTGATCAATGTCTGAACTACATGATTCGTCGTCCTGCCTGCCAAGCGTATGATTTCATAAGCAATCCCGGCCACGACGGGCATCAAAATAACACGCGACACAATTCGTTCCGCAATAGACGGCCAGCCTAAAAAGGCAAACACGAAGATGGAAACGACCATGACGATTAAAAGAAAGTTAGTACCGCACCGCGGATGCAGTCGAACCTGAGGGCGTACATTTTCTACCGTAAGGGGTAACCCCTTTTCATACGCCCAGATAGTTTTATGCTCGGCTCCGTGATATTCAAACACGCGCCGAATATCTTTAGTAAATGAAATGCATCGTATATATAGTAAAAAGACAGCCAGTCTAAGCAAGCCTTCACAAATATTCAACATGACCGGACTCGTAACGGAACCCAGTAAATATTTGGCCGCAAAAGTCGGCAAGGCTACAAAGAAAACAATCGCTACTACACAGGAAAACAACATAGTCGCCGCAATTTGACTGTTTGTCATCTGTTCTTCTTCCTCTCCCGATGCACGGGCGGAAAAAGAAAGACTCTTCATCCCGTAAAAAAGTGATTCTCCCAAGGCGACTGACCCTCTGATAAAAGGCTTCTTCAAAAGGGGGTATCTTTCTGTAACGGAACGGACTCTGTCTTTTTGTACTGTAATGTCTCCCGACGGTGTGCGTACAGCCGTCGCAATGTATTCAGGACCGCGCATCATAACACCTTCGATAACCGCCTGCCCGCCTACATAAGGTTTACTCAATGGAACCTCCCGTTTATTTACAAACAAATAGAGCAGAGCATTGCTGCTCTGCCTACCGCTTGTCTGCTGTTATTCAGCTGTTTAGCCTTTTTTACCGTAACGTTTATTAAACTGTTCAATACGACCGCGAGCAGCCTGCGTACGCTGTTGACCGGTATAGAACGGATGGCATTTAGAGCAAATTTCGACACGCAGTTCCGGTACTGTGGAACCTGTTTCAAAAGTATTGCCACACGCACACGTTACTACGGCTTTACCGTAATTCGGATGGATACCTTCTTTCACCATTCACACCTCTTCTCTAAACATACTAAACCCATACTGTGAAATTATATCACGAGCTCAGTCTGTTTTGCAAGATAATCAGCTTGGATTTTTGCCAAGTCTGTTCCCTTATCATATCAATTTCCGAGCGCTATTGCAATATGTACAACCCCGGTTCCAAGAGCAAGGCCAATTCTTTTTGCAGTTTCGGTCCTGCCGTAATCCAGTACTTCTTATCCGTCAAAATAGTACGGCGGCTTCCTGCCAAATGAAAGTAAACTTTTGTATTTCCCGGGTACCGGCTGAGGATTTCCGCTACCTTATCGCTCAAATCACTTTGTTCTAAACGGGCAGGTATCTTAATAAAAAGTTTCTCCCCCTGTCCCTCCAACCATTGTGATCCCTCCGGAATTTGTGTCGACTCATGCCGTTCTTTCACCGCTTGAGCCGCTTCTTCCGTCAAAGGTTGCACCGTGTCGGCCAAAATCTGCACATCATCATCCGTAATGTCGGCACGTCCCTTAACGGCTACGGGCGCGTCGACGACAATCAGATCCCGGCACTTTTCAAAAACTTTGGGGAAGACGACTACCGTAACGGTATGCGTAAAATCTTCTACCGTTATAATGGCCATCGCATCGTTACGTTTCGTCGTGACTCGCCGTACGGCTGTTATCAAACCGCCTACAGTGATCATCTTGCCGTCATAGCCTCTCGCTTCTTCATCATATAAGACGGCAAGGGGAGTCAATTTATTCATGACCTCCGTATACGCATCTAAGGGATGCCCGCTGAAATAAAATCCGTCGTACTCCTTTTCCATGGCCAAGCGCATGGATAAGGGATATTCTTCCATGTCGGGATACACTAAATCCGTCGAAACATCGGACACGACATCGTCGAACAACCCCATCTGGCCCGACTCGTTATCCTTACGTCGTAAGGCTCCCATGGACATGGCCTGATCTAAAACAGCCATAAGTTGTGACCGTTTCTTACCGAATGAATCCATGGCACCGCATTGAATCAAACTTTCCAAACCGCGCCGATTGACGATACGAGAATCCACGCGGCTGCAAAAATCTTCAAAGGACGTAAAGGGACCGTCTTTTTTACGAGCCTCTAAAATCGTCCGAATAGCGTTTTCTCCCACACTCTTAATGCCTGCCAACCCGAAACGGATATTGCCCCCCTGTACGGAAAAAACCGATTCCGATTCATTCACGTCGGGCGACAAAACAGGTACGTGATGACGCTTACATTCAGCGGCATAATAACTGATTTTCGCAACATCGCTGATCATGCTGGTCATGGTAGCAGCCATAAACTCGGCACAATAGTGGGCCTTTAAGTATGCCGTCTGCCAAGCAACATAAGCATAGGCGGCGGAATGTGACTTATTAAAACCGTAACCGGCAAAATATACCATCAAGTCGAAAACTTTATTGGCAATGTCATCATCAATATGGTTCTTACGAGTTCCTTCCAGAAAATGGGCTCGTTGAGCCTTCAAAACTTCTTCTTTCTTTTTACCCATAGCACGACGCAACAAATCGGCTTCACCCAGGCTGAACCCGCCCATGGCGGAGGCAATCTGCATAACCTGTTCCTGATAAAGAATAACCCCGTACGTATCCTTTAAAATGGGCTCCAATAAGGGATGTAAATACGTTACCTTTTTCTCACCGTGGCTCCCCTTGATAAAATCTTCAACCATACCGCTTCCCAAAGGGCCGGGACGATAAAGGGCCACCAAGGGAATCATGTGCTCAAAATGTTTCGGCGCCAGCTCTTTAACCAGGTTCGTAATTCCTTGGGATTCCATTTGGAAGACACCGGCCGTATCTCCTTCCGTCAAAAGGCGACATGTCGCTTCATCGTCCAAGGGAATCCGGTCTATATCCAAGTCGATGCCGTAATTACGGTTAATCATGGCTACGGCATCGCCGATAACCGTCAAAGTCCGTAACCCGAGAAAGTCCATCTTCAACAAACCCAATTCTTCAACTAAATCCTTGTCATACTGAGTTGTTAAATAGCCTTCCTTCGAATACTGCATAGGCACGTAATCATCTACAGGAGCTGCCGAAATAACGACGCCGGCCGCATGCGTCGAAGAATGGCGAACCAAACCCTCCAAGCGCTTACCGAAGTCGACGAGTCGGCGTACTTCCGCCTTCGTCTCATAGTCCTTGCGAAATTCCTTGCTCGTCTGCAAAGCCTTATCAAGGGTAATCCCCAGTTCATTAGGCACGGTCTTCATAATGCGGTTCACTTCACTAAGCGGCATATCGAGGACTCGCCCTACGTCCCTGAGGACAGCTCTGGCCGCCAAGGTTCCGAAAGTAATAATCTGCGCTACATGATCCTTACCGTATTTACGGGTAACGTAATCGATAATCCTGCTACGATTTTCATAGCAAAAATCCATATCAATATCGGGCATGGTGATACGTTCCGGATTCAGAAACCGTTCAAAAAGCAAATCGTATTTTAACGGGTCCAGGCCCGTAATCCCCAATAAATAAGCAACAACGGATCCGGCTGCCGAGCCTCTGCCGGGACCTACGGGGATTTTATGATCGCGGGCATACTTTACATAATCCCAAACAATGAGAAAGTACGAAGGAAATCCCATGGCGTTAATAACGCCCAACTCATAATCCAAACGCTCGCGAACGGCATCGGTAATAACCGAATATCGAGTGGGCAAGGCCGCTTCGCAGAGCTTGCGTAAATAAGACTCGTCAGTTTCTCCGTCAGGCACGGGAAACTGAGGCAAATGCCGTTCATCGAAGGAGATTTCCACATTACACTTGTCGGCAATTTCCAAGGTCGTATCCAAAGCTTCAGGCAAATCGGGGAAAAGTTTTTCCATTTCTTCCCGCGATTTCATATAAAATTCATTATTGGAAAAGCGGAAATGATTCGGGTCCTCCAGTGTACTGCCTGTAGAAATACAAAGTTTGACTTCCTGAGCCGGTGCATCATCCTTATCCAAATAATGGAAGTCATTCGTCGCTACAAGCTTCAAGCCGTACTCTTCAGCCCAATCTTTAAAAACACGCCGGACTTCCCGTTCTTCCGCTAGCCCGTGGTTTTGAATCTCCAAGTAAAAATCTTCTTTACCGAAGAGAGAAATAAACCGTTCCAAGGTCTGTCTTGCCTGCACTTCATTTCCGTTCAATATATCTTGCTGAACCTGCCCTTCAATACATGCCGATAAGGCGATAAGACCTTCGTGATACTGTTCAAGCAAATCAAAGTCGGCCCGCGGTCGATGGTAGCTGTTTTCTCCGTCTACAAAAGCCTTGGAAACAATTTTAACCAAATTTTGATAACCGCGAAAATCCTTAGCCAACAAAATTAAATGGCACAATCGTTCCTTCGATTTTTGTTCAAAACGACTCCCTCGTGTCATATAAATTTCGCAACCTAAAATAGGCTTAATACCTTCTTTTTTAGCCGCCTTATACAAGTGAATGAGTCCGTACATATTGCCGTGATCCGTTACGGCCACAGCCGGCATTCCCAAGTCTTTGGCTTTTTTTACCATCTCGGGAATTCGTGTCAAACCGTCAAAAAGGCTGTATTGTGTATGATTATGTAAGTGCACAAACGGTTTCATAATATCTCCGAATCATAGGAATTACTATTGACATATACCTTATTATTGTATCACTGAACGATGATTTTTTCACGCCTCGCCAAGGTGGCTCTTACCGCTGCGTACAGTAGTTTATACAAAAGCCCTTTTCTCCGTTTGACAAATATCCGTATTTTTAGTAGAATAATAACGTTAGCGGGACGTGGCGCAGCTTGGTAGCGCGCTTCCTTGGGGTGGAAGAGGTCGCGAGTTCAAATCTCGCCGTTCCGACCACATGAAAAGACATTGCTCAGCAATGTCTTTTTTCTTTATATAAAAGAGCATCCGTCTGCAAGGTGTATCCCGTCATTCAACACACCGTGCGCGGATGCTCTTTTCTTATTCCGTTACGGCCGACTCTTGAACAGCCTTCCGTTGTTCATCTCTTTTTGCAAAAAAGGGTAATGCCACTTCAGGGAATAAGGCGTAACTCAACACATCTTCAGGCGATGCATCGGGATAGCCCGCTTCCGCCAATTCCACCTTTGCCTTGTCCAACTCCGGTTCCAAGTCATCGGCCGGGCGATGATCGATGACCGGTTCATCGCCGATACAAAGCTTACGGAAATCTTCGGAAATCTCACCGGGAACCCTGCCGTACTTGCCGCGTACAATATCTCGAACTTCGTTGGTAATCATCTTGTAGCGACCAAATAACACATTCAAGGCCGCAGCCGAACCGGTAATCTGACTGGTAGGCGTAACCAGGGGCGGATAGCCCAAGTCGCGACGGACTGCCGGCATTTCGGCCAGCACGTCATCGAATTTATCTTCTTCGCCTTGACTTTTAAGCTGATTGTACAGGTTCGTCAACATACCGCCGGGAATCTGATACTTTCTGACAGCCGGATTGATTTGGCTCGGCATGGTCAGATTGAATTCCTTCGCCAGTTCCTTACGTACTTCTTTAAAGTGATTCGTAATGGGCCACAGCTTTTCCGTATCGATATCCGTATCGTAAATACTGTTTTGCAAAGCCATGACCATCGTTTCCGTTGCCGGCTGACTGGTAACGGCACCAAACGGCGACAAAGCCGTATCGATAATATCGACGCCCGCTTCAGCAGCCTTCAAATAGGTCATTTCTCCGAATCCGCATGTACAATGCGTATGCAATTCAATGGGAATATGCAGGTGTTTTTTCAGCATGCGCACAAGATTGTATGCATCATAAGGAGCCAAAAGTCCCGACATATCTTTAATACAAAGAGAGTCGACACCCATCTCCTGCAATTCCACGGCACCCTTGGTAAAGCTTTCCAAGGTATGAATAGGGCTGATTGTATAAACCATCGCACCCTGGACATGAACGGACTTCGTATCCTTACCGGCTTTAATAGCCGATTCAAGATTACGAGAATCATTAAGGGCATCGAAGACACGAATGATATCAATGCCGTTATCCACGGCCCGGTTGACAAATTCATACACCATATCGTCCGCATAATGTCTGTACCCTAAAATATTTTGGCCGCGGAACAACATTTGCAACGGGGTCTTTTTAATATATCGTTTTAACGTTCTTAACCGTTCCCACGGATCTTCATCAAGGAATCGCATGCACGAGTCAAAAGTGGCACCGCCCCAGCATTCAATAGCGTGGTAGCCGACTTCATCCATAGACTCCAAAACGGGAATCATCTGATTTATACGCATACGCGTCGCTGCAATGGACTGATGCCCGTCACGCAACACCGTTTCCGTAATTTTTACTCTAGCCATATAGCCTCCGTATATATAAAACCAACTATTAGTATAAGGTCATAATTAATGGTACTGGTTTATTATATCATATTTTTTTTGTAAATGAAGGCTCAGGTCATATGGATTATACAAGAGAGATCTCCCTTATGGCAGACATCCCCCGATGTACAAATTTTTACATCAACAGCTCTCGTATATCCGCCGTAATTTTCTCCACCGTAATTCCCGACGCTCTTAGCAATTCGTCCGCATCATAGCGATCGTGAAACGCTCTGGCAAGACCGTAATTTTTAACCTGCATCTCTGTCGGTCCGTAAAAAGAAGCAATATTTTGCCCGAATCCGCCCGTTACGACGCCGTCTTCCAGGGTAACCGTCAATGCGTGTTCTTTGAGCAGTTCTTCCAACAACCGCCTGTCAACACCGTTGGCAAATTTAGGGTTAATAACGGTGGGACAGATACCCGTCTCTCGCTCAAGAACTGCAGCGACATTCACGGCTAAATGATAAAAATTTCCCAAGCCTATAAGAACTACCTTCTGCCCATGTTGAGTTATTTCAAAGCGATTTATTTGATTATAGTCCGTTGTATCGGCTACTCCCTTTTCCACCAGAGGACCGACGGGAACGCGAATTCCTACGGAGTGACTCGTCTGTTCTATGGCCCAAGCGAGCATGGCCAGGTGCTCTTCTTTACACGTCGGCGCCAAATAAACGAAACGGGGCACGGAATTGAGCATGGGAATATCGAAATACCCCAGATGAGTAATATCATTCATGCCGTATACGGACGCACGATATACGAGGATGACGGCACTATTGCCATTGACACATAAATCTTGCATAACTTGATCGTATGTACGCTGCAAAAAGGTGCTGTATACATTAAAAACGGCCTTTCCTCCGTACTTGGCAACGCCTGAAGCCATGGCCACGGCATGCTCTTCCGCAATACCCACGTCTACGTATTGACCTCCCGCTTTTTTACGCCATTCTTCAGTATAGCCAAATCCGCTGGGCGTCGCGGCATTAATGACGACAAGCGACTTATCTTCTTCTATCTTTTTCATTAAATACTCGGCCGTAATACTTTCATAAGTCGGCTCCGCAATTCGTGTTCGCAGCTCATACGTTTTCTCATAAAAAGGTTTGGTATAATGCCATCTTTCTTTGTCTTCTTCAGCCGGAGTAAATCCCTTCCCTTTTTGTGTTACTGCATGAACAACTACGGGATGATCCGTGTCCTTAACGGATCTTAACATGTCAATCGTCCGTTCCAAATCATTGCCGTCTGCCAGAAAACGGTATTCAAAACCCATGGCCGTAAAGAGATTTCGATGACTCTGCCCCTTTGTTTCACGCAATTCCTTAAGACCCTCGTAAATACCGCCGTGTGTCTCAGCAATAGACATGCCGTTGTCATTCACAATAATGATCATATTAGAACCCAATGTAGCCGCATAATCCAGTCCTTCGTATGCCTCGCCGCCCGACAGAGATCCGTCACCGATAAGGGCAATCACGTTCTCCTTGCCTCCGGTAATATCTCGCCCCTTAGCCAGCCCCGATGCCAGACTGACAGATGTAGACGTATGACCGATGTTAAAAAGGTCATGCTCGCTTTCCTGCGGATCCGTATACCCCGTTACGTCATGGTAGTGTGCTTCTTCCGTAAAAGCACGTACGCGGCCGGTAAGGATTTTATGCATATAACTTTGGTGCGATACGTCATATACAATTTTATCGGTCGGCGAATTAAACACATAGTGTAAGGCTATAATTAATTCCACGGCTCCGAGTGACGGCCCCAGGTGACCTCCGCAAACAGCCGCCTTTTGTATCAACGCTTTCCGAGCCTGCATTGCAATATCTGTCAACTCGCTTAGCGATAATCGCTTTATATCATCGGGCGATGTAAGGTCTGCCAAATTCATTTCACTACCTCCTTGATATTATGATATATGAGGTTGTTTCTTTTATCTTTATTCTAGCACAAATAAATATTTATTCCTTATGCATTATTTTATATACAGCATCTCTGCTTATGAAAAAAGCGATACCTCGCAAAGAGACATAAAAAATACACGACTCGAATTTTCGCGTCGTGTATTTCCTGCACTTATTATTTCCCGGACATAGCCATTTCCTTAGCCGCCAAATCGGCAAAGTTGACAGACTTCAGTTTAGCCGCCAAATCGTTTTGAATTTCTTCAAATGCATTATATAAAGAACACATGCCGCCGCAACCGCGCGTACATGCATCCGTATCGGCCAGGCAGCGCTGTAACTGTGTCTGTCCTTCTACGGCATCAATAACATCATAAAGAGTAATATCCTTCGGGTCTCGTTGCAAGGCAAAGCCACCCTCTACCCCGCGATAGGATTTCATAATATCGGCAGCTGTTAGGCTACGCATAATCTTCAACAAAAACCGTTCCGGTATATTTTGTTTTTCCGCCAGAGCGGCACCCGTGATTTTCGTGCCTTCCGGACACGTTGCTAAATACAAAACCATTCGAAAAGCATAGTCTGTAGCTTGATTCAAACGCATAATTCCGTCCCTCCTTACCTCTTGTATTACATTATACAATATGTAACTAAAAAAGTGTAGTTTTGTTTTAAAAAAAGGTACAGTATAGATACATCTATACTGTACTCAGATGATATATCTAAAATAAATGAGCCACGCCGTTAATAACCAGATAAATAAGTCCCGATAAAACGGCACTGAGAGGAATAGTCACGACCCAGGCAACGAGCATACTGCGCGCAACCCCCCAGTGTACGGCACGAACTCGTTCAGCCGAACCGATCCCCATAATAGACCCTGAGACAACGTGAGTCGTACTGACAGGCAAGTGTAATAAGGTGGCCGTAAAAATAACGACAGAAGAGTTCAAATCAGCGGCAAATCCGTTAATGGATTCGAGCTTAAAAATCTTCGTTCCCATAGTCGAAATAATTCTCCAACCGCCAGCTGAAGTACCGAGAGCCATAGAGGTAGCACAGGCCAGCTTTACCCACGTAGGAATCTCCATAGTGTCGATATAACCGCCGCTCAAAAGAGCCAGAGCAATAATCCCCATGGCCTTCTGCGCATCATTCGACCCGTGAGAAAATGCCATCAGACTGGCGGAAGCGATCTGCATTCTCCGAAACTGTCGATTCAAGGACACGGGAGAGTAATTGCGCACAACCCATAAAAGGCCGATCATGACGAAATACCCTGTTACCAGAGCCACTACGGGAGAAAGAACCAGGGAAAGAACGATTTTGCCGATTCCCTCACCCGATAAAATCTGCGGTCCCACGCTTATCAATACGGCACCGATAATACCGCCGATTAAAGAATGGGATGAACTGCTGGGTATCCGATAATACCAAGTCAGAATGTTCCAAATAATAGACCCTGCCAAAGCCGCTATAATAACTTCCAAGCTGATTTGGGTCGGATCCAGAACCAGGTCGCCGCCAATCGTTTTGGCAACTCCTGTACTGACCATGGCACCCAAAAAGTTCAATCCCGCCGCCATCAAAATCGCATGGTTCGGCGATATAGCTCGCGTCGACACGCTGGTAGCTATGGCATTTGCCGTGTCGTGAAAGCCGTTTATATAATCAAAGAGAACAGCTAAGATAACGACTGTCCAGATCAACCAATGCTCAGGCATATTTTAACACGATCCTCCGAAATAAAGTGGCCAATGATTCGCAACCGTCCGTAACATCTTCAATGGATTGCAGAATTTCCTTCCATTTAATGAGCTCGATGGGATCTTTACATTCTGCAAAAAGTTTGCCCATTTCTTCATGATACAAGTCGTCGCATTCTTGTTCCAGTTTCATGATTTTCTTGCTACGTGCCTCGATCTTCAAATATTCTTTTTTTACATTGCGCATAGCCTCAATGGAACGACGAATTTCTTTCATGGACTTGGCCATAATGGTAGCCATACGCTTCGTTCCTTCTGTTGCCGTTCCGACGCGATAGATACACATCTTGTCCATGATTTCCGTAACATTATCCAAAGCCTTATCGAGTTTGTCGATAAGTTCCTGAATGTCTTCACGATCCATAGGCGTAATAAAGGATTTCTGCAATCGCTTCATCGTTTCCAGTACCAAATCATTCGCCTCTTCTTCAAGGGCGTTAATTTTTTCCATCGCTTCCGCTTTGGAAATCTCTTCATTCACCGCTTCCTTAAGAATATCTGCCGCCGCATAGCTGAGGGCTGCATGCTTATCCAGCAAGTTGAAGAACTTTTCTTCTTTCGGCTTTAAATGAAATGCCATCTCTATCAAGTCTCCTTAACAGACGTTATTAGACAGTAGTAAGTCTACATATAGACCTGAATAGTATTATACCATAGGCGTATATATTCGTATACAATTTACGGCCCTACTTATATACCGTTGTCACATAAAAGGTTTTTTATGGAAAAAAAGCTCCCGACCTTTACGATCGGGAGCTTTTGAATTTCAACTTACCTGCTACTGTTTTGCCATGAGCTGTGCCACTGCCGCTTTTAACGCGTCGATTTCTTCTTGCTGTTTCGTCAACGTCGCCTTTTGCTGTGCATTTTCGGCACGCAATTGAGTAACTTCATCCTGCATGACATAAACGGAGCTGATAGGACCGGCTTTGTACCGATCGGGAATAGCCGCCTTCTTAGCCGCACTGCCGAACTTATGCGTTACTCCGACGTTTACCATATTGTTATTGTCGCCGAGAGCTACGCCCATGTGGAGCATCGTGTCTTCATTGGCATAATGTGCCAAACCTACAGCTGCCGCCGTTTCCCCGCGATAGTTACCGATGCCGGCCATAATCTGATTCGGCTCGAGAGGATCGTACTGAATGGGCTTTAAGGCTGCTAAAGCCGCCGACTGCGCCGCAACACGACGGCCTTCCGATTCAACCGCACCGATACGATTGACCACTCGTTCAAGACCGCCCGTCGTCTGATGAGAGATGGCATTCATAGCATCGACAACATTTTGTGCCGTCGCCACACCGTCATTACCGTTAAGGCCGGCCATGCCGTTATTAACGGCGATCGTAGCTGTCTTCACGTCGTATTTCACATCGCCGTTGGGAGCTACGGACGCAGTGGTCAAATTGCCGTCCTTGAAGTTCAGTCCGGTACTCAAGCTTACCGTTTCAGCCGAGCCGCCGTTCGCTTTGTAGGACAAGTTCGTAGATTGAGCGGCTTTTGTGCCGTCAAAGGTCACCTTATAGTCCATAGAATGGCTTCCCGGTGTTGCCGTAACGGTTATAGGATTATTCGGGTTGGAAGTGTCCGTGCTGACTGTAACGGCACTGACTGCCGCATCCTTTACGGCCGCCTCTTTCACCTTAACTTGAATACCCGTAGCATTGGAAGTCGTTTCCGTAAATTGACCGTCACCGTTAACGTTAAACGTACCGTTCTTCAGAGCTAAAGTCTGTGTACCGCCGTTGTCACCGTCATACTTCATCGTTACGTTATCGACAGCCGACTTAGCTGCATCGGCAACCTGTTTCAATTGGCCTTCCGTTGCCGCTCTGTCGGGAGTGGTCGTCGTACCGCTCCAAGTCGTATTGGAGAGGCCTGTAATCGTATTGTTACTGCCGTTTACCGTCACATTGCCGGCCTTCACCGTATTAGCAGTTACACTGCCGTCTGCACCGTCAACAGTTACCTTATTACTACCCGTTCCGACAGTTACCTTATTGCTGAAGTCCCCGTCTTTAGCCGTAACCTTGCCGGTTGTACCGTCAACGGTTATGGCATTACCGGCCGTACCGACCGTCACCTTATCGGCAAGCTTAACGTCGTACGTAACCTGCCCGTTAGCCGCCGTAGTAGACGTAAGGGCAATATTTCCCGTCGTACTGTTTGCACCTTCTCCGCCGTTAGCCGTTACCACGGTCTTTGAACTGCCGGCAGCCGCTCTGGCATCATCAGCAACCTGCTTTAACTGATCTTCCGTCGCCGCTCTGCCCGATACGGGAGTGCCGCTCCATGTCGTATTGGAAAGACCCGTAACCGTATTGTTGGCGCCGTTTACGTTAACACTTCCGGCCTTAAAGATATTGCCCGTTACCGTACCCGTCGTTCCGTCGAGGGTAATGAGGTTCGTACCCGTTCCGACCAATACACTGTCGGCAGCCGTTACCTTATTAAAGGATACATCGTCTGCCGTGGCTATGGTAAATTCCTTACCTGTACGGCTTACCTTGATGTTTTGGCCGTCTTTGAAGTTGACTTCATCGCCGCCCTTAACATCGTCTCCGGCATCGCCGTTGGCTTTTACCTTAAACGCCGCCGCATCCTTAATCTTCTGCGTGCCCGTCGTAGACAGGTTGCTCAAGTCTTTATCAGCCGCGTTGTCGATCTTGTTCTTCGTCGTCGCGTCGAGCGCTACGTCAATAGCCTGGCCGCTCGCCGTCGTCGTCAAGCCGTTGGAACCCGTGACCTTCAAGGTCTGGTTCTTCAGGTTGACACTGCCCGTTCCCGTGCCGCCGTCGGAAATATTCAATGTAGATACACTCGTCGTAGCGTTGTTAATCATGTCCGCTACGTTTTGTGCCGTCGCTACGCCGTCATTGCCCGTTACGCTTACCGTTCCGCCCGTGTTGGCAAGAGTGCCCTTCTTCACGTCGTACGTAATCGTTCCGTTCGCACCGGCCGTAGCCGTCGTCAACGTTCCGTCTTTAAACGTCAGCCCTTGGCTCAATGACGTCGTGCCGCCCGTTCCGTTGTCGGCCGTGTAGGCAAGGTTCGTCTTTTGTGCCAACTTCGACGTATCTACGGTAATCTTATAGTCCTTCGAGTTCGTTCCCGTCGTAGGCGTAATTGTTACCGGGTTGTCCGTAGCCGCATCGGTGCTGACCGTAACGGCACTGACTGCCGCATCTTTTACGGCTGCTTCGTTAACCGTCAAGGTTACATCGTTGCCGTTGGCGGCTGTCGTCAGGTACCCGTTGCCGCTCTTAATGCCGAAGTTTACATCTCCGGTTGTCAGCGACTTAGCCGTCGTCGTTCCCGTATCGCCGCCTAAGCTGATCGTTCTTCCTACTGCCGTAGCCGTGTCGTTTACCTTATTATTCGTCGTCGAATCAAGGCCTACCGTCAAGGTCTGGCCGTTCATATTCGTCGTAATACCGTTAGCGCCGGCTACCTTCAGAGACTGATTCTTCAAGTTCACCGTACCGCTGTTCGTACCGTCCGTTACCGTCAGGTTTTGCGATAAGTTGGCTACCGCGTTTTGTACGTCTCCGATATTGGCCGCATTCGTCGCTGTCGTACCGCCGCTGGCTACATTGCTGATTACCTTGTTGCCCGCATTGATACCGCTGTTTGTGAGGGATATACCGCTTGACGTCATAGTAATACTGTTCCCATCGATAGTCGTCACATCGGATCCGCTCGTAAACATGGCCTTTGTAAGATTATTGAGAATGGGGTTGAGTGAATAGGTAAACCGGTTTCCCGTTTTATTGATAACCAGATTATCTCCTGCCTGTAACAGTACGCTATCATTATTACCTATGCGTGTTTCCGTCGTATCGCCCGTACGAACGCCCGACCCTGAGCCCAGAGCCTTTATCTTCCAACCTGCAGAATTGACTGCCGTGTTGATGGCTGAAGCCACATTGTTGGCATCGGCCAGACCCGTACCGGCTGATGCAGTCGTACCGTTCATCGTAATATTTTGTATATTGGGCGTAATAGTCAGATCTCTGCCGGCTGCCGCTGTCTTAATATACGTATTATCGCCCTTAATGCCAAGGGTGCTTTGTGCCAAGTTCACATCGCTCGTTCCCGTATTTCCGGCAAAGCCGAGGTTGACAGACTTTAACTGAGCCACATTGACTGCATCCGTGTCCTCCGAACCGGCAGAAACGCCGATAATCTGCCGGGAGTAACCGTTGCCGCCGACCGAGACGGCACCGTGATTGGACATAATAGCCCGGCCGGTAAGGCTTGTATACTTATCGGTTTTATTATCATTGGCATCGTACCCGGTAACGCCCGGGGCTCTGTCTGCCAGGGAGCTGTTACCGATGGCCACGCCGTCAATAGCGGTAACGCTCGTACCGTTACCGATAGCTACCCCGTTATCCGCCGATACACGGTTACTGTACCCGATAGCTACGGAACCTTCATTAGAGGACCTGGCATGGTCACCGATAACGACAGAACTTGCTCCTGTCGCCGTAGCCCCCTTGCCGATGGCAACGGAATTAGTCACGGCTTGAGTTTCTGTTCCCACACTGGCTCCGTCACCGATAGTTACGGCTGAAGCGCCGTAACTCTTGGCACCCTTACCGATAGTCACGGCTCCGGCACTCGGCCGTGAGCTCGAACCGGAAGTCGTCCCGTCACCGATGGTCACTGCTGAAGCGCCGTAGCTACTGGTTCCTTTACCGATGAGAACAGCCTGTGCCCCTGATAAAGTAGCTCCGTTGCCGAGAACCACATTATTCGAAACTAAGCCGTCTTTCGTTTCAATCCCCTTACCGATCAAGATGTTATTGGTACCCTTGTTGGATAAATTCTGACCGATGAGAACGCTTTCTCTATTTAGATTCATAATTTGTGAACCTAAGAGTACGGACTGCGCTCCATCACTGTTTCCGGTAATGCTGTGACCGATGCCGATGCTTTCATCTCCGGAAACTCCGACAGCTCCGCCTATAGCTACGCTGTTTAAGCCGTTAGCACCGTTATTGTTTCGGTTATTATTTTCCGTCGATTTTACCGATACGTAGTGAGTTTTGGCGTTATCAATCGCCGTGTATACAGCGCCTGCCGTGACAAGGCTGTTACCGTTTTGAATGACAGCCGTTGTCTTGGGCGTAAAGGTCAGCATGACCCCTTCATTGGTGTTCAATGCTTGTATTTCAAGTTTATCCTTATCCGTAGATTTGGCGACCAAGGCCTGATTCGCCAATCTATAATCACTGGCACCGTTTGCCGTGTTTTCGTTATAAGCCTTTACCCTCGAGCTTACGGAACGAAGCTGAGCCACGTTGACTGCATCCGTATCGGCATTACCGGCAGCTACGCCCGTAATCTGACGGGTTTTTTGACCCGTACCGATAGCTAAGGCTCCCAAGCCGGATGTAAAGGCACCGGTCGTTCCCGCATAAGAATTATCCCGAAGTGCAGTCATGTTATATCCGCTTTTGCCGGCTACTCTATCCGCTACGGAATAAGAACCCAAGGCAATACCGTCAGCCACTTTTACGGTGGTAGCCGTCGAAGAAAGATTTGAGTTGCCGATGGCAATTCCTCGTTCTGCACCGGATTCAACCTTCGCAAAGGTACCGAGGGCCGTCCCGTAGTTAGATCCCACGCTGGCACTGTTGCCGATGGCCTGGGCATCATTACCGGTTGCAGAGCTGTTCACCCCTACAACGACACTCCGGGCTCCCGATGCCGTCGCCGCCGCACCGACGGCAATGGCCTTTTCACCTGTTGCTCTGGCACCGAATCCGTTATTGTTACTCCCCAAAGCTAAAGACCCTGCGCCGGATGCTTCCGATTGCCCGCCGATAGCTGTTGCATAGACTCCCGATGCTTTAGCCCCTAAAGTGCTGTCATTTTGACCTCCGCCGATAGCTGTCGCTCCCGTCGCCGTTGCCTGGGTACTACGACCGATGGCAATGGATGAATCCCCCGAAGCATTCGCCCCATAACTGCTAGGCGTAGCCGGATTGCCTCCATTATAGCCGGTACCGATAGCCAGAGCGAACTGACCGCTCGCCGAAGAGGACGAACCGATGGCGGCACTTTGTGCACCATTGGCTGTCAGATCACGACCCAGAGTAACTGCCGAGCCTCCTGTAGAATTATTTCTGAGCCCGACTGCAACAGCGTTATCCGTCGTTGCCTGAGATGATTCCCCCATAGCAACAGAGTTGATTCCTTTTGCAAAAAGATCGCGGCCGACAGCTACACTCCAAGTGCCGTTGGCAATAGCCGTCGTACCGACCGCCACAGCCTCTGTATTAAGGGCCTGTGAGCGATAACCCACGGCCAGTGAATTATCCCCTGTCGCATTGGCAGCCCCTGTTCCGCTTACGTTATTTCCTGCCGCTGTGTATGCCGAACTGGCAATCTGTCCTGAACCGCCTACTGCCGTTGCTCCCGCTCCTACCGCCATGGCATTGGAGCCGACAGCCGTACCCGAACCGCGTCCCGCATTGGCATTGGCACCTAGAGCCGTACCGTAGTTATTAACGGCTGTCGCATTGTAACCTAAAGCGGACGTATATACATTGGTAGCCTGAGCGCCTACACCGACTGCCAGAGCATAGGAATTTGTCGCATTAGCCCCTTGCCCGAAGGCCGAACTGGATATTCCCGTGGCCTTAGCCCCATCACCGACAGCCGTTGTAGAATTATTGGTCGCTTGAGCGGTATTTCCTACGGCTACAGAACCGGTACCCGAGGCTTTGGTCGTCATGCCTATAGCGACGGAATTACCGCCGGTTGCCATGGCGTTGTTACCTCCCGCAAAGGAATTGTTTGCTGCCGTTGATGAAGAACCGACAGCCGTACCGGCAACACCGGTTACTGTAGCATTGCTCCCCAAGACGGAAGCCGATGCCTGATTGGTACTTGCACCGGAGCCGACAACGGTAGAATCCGTACCGGTAGCGGAAGCATTGGCACCTACAGCTGTCGCTTTAGTATTGGAGGCATTGGTGCCGAAGCCTACGGCCAAGGTGCTGTCACCGTCAGCATTGCTATGTGCACCGAGAGCCGTCGCCGGATGAGCCTTGTTATTGCTAATAGGGAGTCCCTTCGCAACAGCATTGGACCCCAAGGCCACATCCTTAGATTGGTGAGCCTTCGCATCTACACCGATAGCCTGTGAGTTTTGTGAGCCAATGCCAATCCCAGCACTAGCCCCACGGCCTATTTGGAAATTACTCTGTCCAACTTGTGCCCCGTCAGGCCATGCCGCCTGTACAGTACTGCTTCCCGCCAATACGGAAAATGCCACCAAGGCCGTGGCTACCGCCTTCTTACCGCTCGTATTCTTTGCATACTCGGATACGACAATATAACATTGCCGTGACTTACTCCAAACAATCTTAAAAATCTTGTTCATATAGCTACCTCTGGTAATATTTCCCTAATTTTAGTTTTAGTATTTTATAGCAATATATATAATATTATATATATATGAGTGAATACAACTAAAAGTTCATGATATTCTTATATCAATATAAAAAAGTCATTATTCTTTTTACGGAATCATTATTTTTAAATTTAATTTTCGTTACATCTGAAAGTTTTACATCCGTTTTTTTCATTTTCTTGTCTCTTTTGCGTGGTTTTCTCTTTATTCGTGATTTTTTTGTAACATTTAAGTATGATGAATTTATATCGTTAATGGCGGCTTATGTTTAACGTTAATAGAGGGCTGCCATGATACTCTATAAGAAATTTTTAGTCCTCATTTGTTATTTTTTATACACAAAAAGAAGGATTTAAGAAATATTTGAAGAAGTATATATATGAGTTCTCTTTTCAAACTCCTTATGTTTACGTGAATAAAACCGACCTGTTTTTTGCCTTATATGAGTAGAGGGGATAAACGAAAGGAGGGTTGCCCTTGTCGGAGTTTCTCAGAACGCTTACCAAAGAACGCATTGTCTTTTGGATTAGTCGGTTATTCCGATTTTTAACGGATCGAAGGCCCTATTTTCTCTGCGGACGCGCAGCGCGCTGCCCCTGCCCTGTCGGCAGCGGCGCCACGGTTATGGGTCTGGCCGTAGGCGATACGATTCGTTTCTCCATGGACGGGGACAAAAAGAAATCCCCCTACCGTACAGCTTAGACGCATCATCCGCACAGCTGTATAAACTCTTATATGTCAACGGTCTTTTATTCCCCCTCCAAGATCCGTGACATTTTATAACTTCGTATATTCATTCCGGCCGACACCGGCGGTTTCACCTCACCGCTCTACGCCACCCGTCGTTACGGGATTCGGCGGCATGAATAAGCGATTTCCATCTACTCGTTTAAGGAGGTACCGTATATGGCAACAAAGCAGGCACTTGCAAGTAAGTTACAACTCACCGTTTCGTATACAGACGAGGCGGGTAAGAAAAAAACACGCACCCTTAATTTTTCTTCCCTCAAAGCCGATGCCGACAACGCCAACGTCTTAACGGCCGCCAACGCCCTCGCATCCTTACAGGCTGATGCCTTGGACGGAGTGAAAGAAACGGTTCAATACGAAATAACGGCGTAATTCATAAGGAGGATCTACCATGATTACTAAATCAGAAACGAAAACTTTAATCTTATCCTTTGCCGACAATGCAGGCAAAAAAATCAACTACACCTTGCAACGACCGAAGGCCGACTTGGACAAGGAGGGCGTTGATAAGGCTGTTGCCGACATCTTAAATGCTAAAGTATTCGCCACTGAAGCGGGCGACTTATCCTCCTTGCAGGAAAGTCGGATCGTAACTCGCAAGGTCGAAGCCTTCTCATAAGAAAGAGACTGTATCTGCGACTCTTTCGAAAAGAGAACATCTTGTAACGAAAGAAGTGATTATTCATGCAAGCCCATTGGGATACGACAGCGTGTATCCGTCATGCACGCCGCGGTTGTACTGAATCGAAAGAACGACTCCTCACTCGATACACACCCCTCATTTTGAGTCAAGTTCGTCGTTACGCTTCTTCCTTCCCCACTCATGCCGACGCTTACCAGACAGCCGTGACAGCGGCATTGCATTGCATCATGGCCTGTCCCTTAGACGGCGACAAGCCTTTCGCCTATTATCTGAAAGCTTTTGTCCGTCAGGCCTTACGACATGAACATCTGGCCGCCTGTCGCGACCGTTTCTACACGGCCGTTTCCGTATTTACAACGGCCGGAGAAAACATGGTCCTGCCGGATGTAGTCGATCCGGATCCTCTAAGCAGACCGGAAGAATCCTTTATGCTTCGTCATGACGGCCAAAAGGCCTTGCTCAGTCATTTGACCCATGAAGAAAGGTATGTTCTCGTCCATTGCTGCATAGAGGGCTTTACGGAAACGGCCGTCGCCCGTCGCCTCGGCTGTAGTCAGGCTAAGGTAAGCCGTCGTCTGCACAAGGCTAAGGAAAAGGTTCGGTCCGCCTGTCGTGCCAAGATATAGCTGTATCCTTGCAAAATATCATCACTTTTCGTATAAGAACGTAAAAGGAAGCTCTCCCGGTTCCGCACCCGGAGAGCTTCCTTTTTTTGCAAAAAATCTCCCTTGCCTAAACAAGGGAGATTTTCGTTTATAAGAAATCTTACTGTTCGATTTCCGATACGACACCGGCACCTACCGTACGGCCGCCTTCGCGAATAGCGAAACGCAAACCTACTTCGATAGCAATCGGCGTAATCAATTCAACTTCCATTTTTACGTTATCGCCGGGCATGCACATTTCTACGCCTTCCGGCAACTGGATAACGCCCGTTACGTCCGTCGTTCTGAAGTAGAACTGGGGACGATAGTTCGTGAAGAACGGCGTATGACGGCCGCCTTCATCTTTCGTCAATACGTATACCTGAGCTTTGAACTTCGTGTGCGGATGAATGGAACCGGGCTTTGCCAATACCTGGCCGCGTTCGATTTCTTTACGGTCTACACCACGGAGCAAAGCACCGATGTTATCGCCTGCTTCTGCCATGTCGAGGAGCTTACGGAACATTTCTACGCCCGTTACAACCGTCGATTTTGCTTCTGCCTGCATACCTACGATTTCTACCGTATCGCCGACTTTTACCGTTCCGCGTTCTACACGGCCCGTTGCTACCGTACCGCGACCCGTAATGGTGAATACGTCTTCGACAGGCATCAAGAACGGCTGATCCGTCGGGCGGTCAGGCGTCGGAATGTAGTCATCGACAGCATCCATCAATTCAAGAATCGCTTTTTTAGCATCTTCGTCGCCTTCGAGAGCTTTCAATGCCGAACCTACTACGATGGGAATTTCATCGCCCGGGAAATCGTAGGAGCTGAGAAGTTCACGAACTTCCATTTCTACGAGTTCAATCAATTCCGGATCGTCAACCTGGTCCGCTTTATTCAAGAATACAACCATAGCCGGTACGCCTACCTGACGTGCCAGGAGGATGTGTTCACGCGTCTGCGGCATGGGGCCGTCAGCTGCCGATACTACGAGGATAGCCCCGTCCATCTGTGCTGCGCCGGTGATCATGTTCTTTACATAATCGGCATGGCCCGGGCAGTCAACGTGTGCATAGTGGCGTTTGTCTGTCTGATATTCTACGTGTGCCGTATTGATCGTAATACCACGTTCACGTTCTTCCGGTGCTTTATCGATGTTAGCATAGTCGGAGAATTCAGCATAGCCTTTTTCGGACAATACTTTCGTAATTGCTGCCGTCAATGTCGTTTTGCCGTGGTCAACGTGACCGATCGTGCCGATATTGACATGGGGTTTGGTTCTTTCGTATTTTTCTTTTGCCATTGTACATTTCCTCCTTCACTAGGAAAGCGTTTGTATATATTTCTACATAGATGGGAAAATTTCAGAAATCTTCTCCGTCATATAGAAATAACCCCGAATTAACGAGGTTATTTGTGTGTGGTGGCGGCTCGGAGATTCGAACTCTGGACACTGCGGGTATGAACCGCATGCTCTAGCCAACTGAGCTAAGCCGCCAAGTATGGAGCTATTGACCGGGATTGAACCGGTGACCTTATCCTTACCAAGGATACGCTCTACCGACTGAGCTACAACAGCTTAAATACCGTCAAAAGCTTTAATTTTGTTTGCCCTTAGGCAAAAAAAATATGGTTGCGGGGGCAGGACTTGAACCTACGACCTTCGGGTTATGAGCCCGACGAGCTACCAACTGCTCCACCCCGCGACGATAATGGTGGTGGGAGAAGGATTCGAACCTTCGAAGGCGGACGCCGGCAGATTTACAGTCTGCTCCCTTTAGCCACTCGGGAATCCCACCACAAATTCTGGAGCCGACAATAGGATTCGAACCTACGACCTACTGATTACAAGTCAGTTGCTCTACCAACTGAGCTATGTCGGCATCTCTCACAGAACATAACCAATTATAGCCAATATTTTTTTATCTGTCAACATGTTCCATAACATTTCATATCACCTTCCCGGCCGTCTTCCTCAAGGCGACCGGGACCCATCATCTTACCTCTTATTCTTTTTTATATATCATTATATGCATACTTTTATATAGTTTCACGTTGTCCTTGCACGAGTACGAAATTTCGAAATCGTTCAACAACGGGAAGCATAGGATGCTGCTTATGAACAGCCATGTACAGGTAGCGACGATCCGTCTTGTCGGCAATAGGAATTCGTTTAACCGCATAGTGCTTTAGTAAATAAAAATCCGGCATAATGGCCAATCCGTAGCCTGCCGCCACAAAACCCGCCATGGCATTGTCTTCTTCTATATGGCAGACTACATGCGGATGAGCATCGGCCCGTTCCAACAGAGTCTCTACCGTCGTATGCATACCGCTTCCTGCATGAAAGTGAATAAAAGGATACGGCTCTATTTCTTTTAGCGACACGGACGCCCTTTTTGCCAGGACATGATTTTCAGGTACAACTACCACAAGGCGTTCTTCCGCAATGGGATAAAACATAATTTCCGGTTCATCGGCTACAGAGGAGCAAAAAATCATATCCGTCTGTTCATCTTTTAAACTCTTTATCAATTCACGCGTCGTTCCTTGTGTAAAGTTAAACTCTATATCTTTATTCCCTTCCATGCCATGAAAGCTTGTAATCATATCGGGAACCATCGTATATCCCATAGTATAAACAAAGCCGAGATTAATCGTTCCCTTGTCGGGACGAGTATAGGCTTTCATGACCTGAAGGCCTCGATTCAACTCTTCCAGCGATTTAGTCACATAGGGATAAAACATCTTCCCGCACTTGGTCAGGAAAATATTGCGCCCTTTTTTTTCAAAAAGCCGAACGCCCATTTCTTTTTCCATATCTCGAATGGCACGATTTAAGCTGGGTTCCGTAATATAGAGAAATTCAGCTGCCCTTCGGTAATGTTCTGTTTCCGCTAAGACCGAAAAATACTCAAGTTGTTTTAAATTCATCGTATCGCCCCTCATTTACAAATAAATCAATGGCGTTTCTCTATTAATACTGTTTAATAAACTATTAATTTTCTCGAATAAATGACATAATCAGTTTTTCCGCAAAGGCATAGATTGGGTACTTGCTATATTTATATTTTATAAAGCTATGAACTCCATACATTTTTCGCCGCTTTTTGAAATAAACTATGCGTTTATCATATCATAATTAATAGCTTTTTTGAACAAAATTATAAGAAATAAAAGCATTGTTGTTAATCTTTCTGACTCGTATAATAATCACGAAAAGAACAATTTGTTCTGTTTTTCACTTTTATTTTCGGACTGTAAGGAGGTTCACATCATATGAGCAAGCATTTTCCTCATATTTTTGAACCCTTCACGGTAAAACGCACAACCTTCAGAAATCGTGTCGTTATGCCGCCGATGGGCTCAAACTACGCTACCTACTCCGGTGAAGTATCGGAAGAAATGAAAGATTACTACGGCCTGCGGGCTCGTGGCGGCACGGCCCTGATTACGGTAGAAAACGCCTGTATCGACTTTCCCCTTGCTACGAACGGTACAAAACAGTTGCGTATCGACGGGAAACAGTTTATGCCCGGTCTTTTCGAATTGACCGAACGCATTCATAAATACGGAGCCCTCGCTTCCATCCAGTTGAACCACGCAGGTGCTTCGGCTTATCCCGAACGTCTCGGAGGCTTACAGTCCGTTTCGTCTTCGTCCGTACCTTCTAAAGAAGGCAACCCGGCTCCTCGTCCGTTAACAAAACAGGAAATCCTGAATATCGTTCAGAAATATGCCGATGCGGCAGAACGTGCTATCGGTGCCGGTTTCGACATGGTCGAAATCCACGGCGGTCACTCGTATCTTCTCGATCAGTTCCTTTCTCCTTTGTACAACAAGCGTACAGATGAATTCGGCGGATCGTATGAAAACAGAGCCCGCTTTGCCCGTCTTGTCGTAGAGGCCGTTCGTGCCCGCGTAGGTAAATGGGTTCCCATTTCCTTCCGTATTTCCGCTGACGAATTTATTGAAGGCGGCAACACCTTGGAAGACACCTTGCAACTTCTTGAATACATCGTTCCGGAAGTAGATATTATCAACGTATCGGCAGCCGTAAACGACTCTATTCAATACCAAATCGATAAATGCGATTTACCCGATGCATGGAGAGCTTACTTATCCGAAAGCGTAAAGAAAAAATTCGGCAAGCCCGTAATCCTGTCCGGCAATATCCGCAATCCGCAGATTGCCGATGACATTATCGCTCAGGGCAAAACGGATTTCATCGCCATCGGCCGCGGCCTCATTGCCGATCCCGATTGGGCTAATAAAGCTCGCCTCGGCGAAACGGATCGCATTCGTAAGTGTATCAGCTGCAACATCGGCTGTGCGGATCACCGTATTGCCAAATCCAAACCGCTGCGTTGTACTATTAACCCGTCCGTTATCGGCGGTGAAGCTTATAAGCGTCAAAAAGTGACACGTCCCTTACATGTCGTCGTCATCGGTGCCGGTACAGCCGGCCTGGAAACCGCTTGTACAGCTGCCGAAGTAGGTTGCACAGTCACGGTTTTGGAAAAACGCAATGAAGTAGGCGGTATGGCTCGCCGTATAGCTCGCTTCCCCGAAAAGACACGTATCGAAGATTTCCCGGCTTATTTGGAAAAACGAGCTGCCGCTCTGCCGAATTTGGAAATTCGTTTGAATACGGAAGCAACGAAAGAACTGCTTGATGAATTGAAGCCGGATATTCTTTACAGTGCTACCGGTTCCGATCCCATGTTACCGCCTATCGAAGGCCTCCGTGAACTGACAGATGCTGAAGGTTCGGATATCCGTTCCGTTGAAGGCTTCATGGCCAACATTCCTTTCTACGAAAAGAATGCGGAAGGCAAGAAAGTCGTTATCATCGGTGCCGGTGCTGTCGGCCTGGACGTTATGGAATTTTTCACTTTGCGTAAAGCCGATGTTACGGTCATTGAAATGATGCCTGCTTTCGGCAAGGACTTGGATGTAGTTTCCAAATCGACCTTCCATGAACTTTTAATCAAGCACCCCGTGAATATGCACTTGGGCACGGCCCTCCAAAAGGTCACCCCCCACTCCTTCGTAGCTGCAAAAGACGGCGTAACACAGGAATATCCCTTCGACTACGGCTTCATCTGCATGGGACTCGTACCGGCTATTCCTAAGGATAACCCGTTTGAAACCTATGCTCGTGAACACGGCATTCCCTTTGATAATATCGGCAACAGCCGCAAAACGGGACAGATTATGCACGGCACCGAATCGGGCCGCAATATTATCAATACCATTGATGCCATGGGCGGTTTTGATTTATAAGACGCACAAACAGACCGGAACGGCCCTATAAGGGCCGTCTCGGGCCTGTGCATTACCGACTTTAACGGTATTTATTTTGCCGTACAAAGTGAATTTTCACACATATATCACTATTTTATTGTTTTTTGGGAGGTATTATTATGGGAAAAATAGCTATTACGGAACGCGTTACGGGACATACGGAATTAATCGGTTTAATCGCTTACCCCATTCGCCACAGCATGTCACCGACTATGCATAATGAAGCTTTTAAAAAGTTGGGACTTGACTATGTTTATGTTTGCTTTGAAGTAGACAACAGCACCTTGGAAGATACGGTAAAGGGCTTACGTGCCATGAAGGTTCGCGGCTGGAACGTCTCCATGCCGAACAAAGGGCCTATTACTCAGTATTTGGACAAACTCTCCCCCGTTTCTCAAATCGTCGGTGCCTGCAACACGGTCGTTAACGATAACGGCGTTCTGACCGGCACAATTACGGACGGCACAGGTGCCATGCGTTCCTTGAAAGAAGAAGGCGTTGAATACGTAGGCAAGAAGATGACCATCGTCGGTGCCGGCGGTGCCGCTACGGCTATTCTCGTCCAGGCCGCTCTCGACGGTGTTCGCGAAATTGCCGTTTTCAACCGCCAGGATGAATTTTTCCCGAAAGCTGAAAAGGTTGTGGCTCAGTTGAACGAACAGACTGAATGCAAGGTTACCTTATACGACTTGGCTGATCACGCTTCGCTTAAGCGCGAATTAGACAGCAGCGACATTTACATTGACGGCACGTCTTGCGGCATGAAACCGCTGGAAGGCGTCGTAGCCATTCCCGACAAATCATACTTGCACAAGGAACTCGTAGTTATGGATACGGTATATGCACCGCGTCAGACGGAGTTGATGCGTTGGGCCGACGAAGTAGGTTGCAAAAACTTTAACGGTCTCGGCATGATGCTTTATCAAGGTGCTGAAGCCTTCAAACTCTGGACCGGCAAGGACATGCCCGTTGATTTCATTAGAGACGTTTTATTCTAAGCTACGCGACATAAAAGGAGATTTATCACTATGGAACAGACCCGTTCTTATCGCCCCTTATGCCTGAGCCTGTATCTCAACTATTTCGTACACGGCATCGGCGTATTGATTCTCGCCCAAAACATGGACTCCCTTGCTGCACGTTGGGGCAGTTTAGCCGACGTCATGAGCGTCATCGGCATGCTCGGTATCGGCCGACTCATCGTTCTTTTCGTATCGGGCAAATTATCCGACAAATACGGTCGTAAACCTTTCGTTCTCTTGGGTATGATTACCTACATTGCCTTCTTCCTCGGCATTTTAGTCAGCCCCACAACAGCCGTTGCCTGCATCTTCGGGATTTTGGCAGGTATTGCCAACTCCTTCCTCGATGCCGGTACGTATCCGGCACTGATCGAATCGTATCCCGAAAGTGCCAGCACGGTTACAGTACTTTTGAAAGCCTTCATTTCGGCAGGGCAATTCCTTTTACCTCTCTTCATCGGCGTCCTCGTCATGATGAATGCTTGGTACGGCTGGTCCTTTATCGTAGCTGCCGTCATCTTGGCTCTGAATTTTGTCATTATGTTGAAAATGGGCTTCCCTGCCATGAATCGGGTAGGCAACAGTGACAAAAATGACGCTTCGGAAGCTCCCGTAGAAGCCCCGAAATCCAAATGGTACCTTGAAGGTATTTGCTTCGTACTGTACGGCTATATTTCTCAGGCTACCTTCTATCTTATCAGTCAGTGGCTTACAAAATACGGTGTTGCCGTGGCGCAAATGCCGGACTTGGCAGCTCGTTCCTTAATGAGCTACTACTCCATCGGTTCTTTGGCTTGCGTCTTCTTCACCGCCTTCATTACGAAAAAAGGCGTTCGCCCCATTACACTTCTTGTTGTATACACCCTGATATCCACCTTGGCTATCGGCGGTCTGTATTACTATCCGTCCGCTTCCCTGGCTCCGATTCTCTCGGCGGTCGTAGGCTTCTCCGCTGCCGGCGGCGTTATGCAGCTCGGTTTGGTTATGATGACGGAAATGTTCCCCAAGGGCAAGGGTACTATGACCGGTATTTTCTATACTACCGGCTCCATTGCTTCCTTTACCATTCCCGTTGTTACAGGGTATATGGCCGATAGCGGTATCAACTCCATTATGGGGCTCGATGCGGCCATCGCGTTGGCAGGATTCATCGTTGCCTGCATCATTTATGTACGGTATAACAGTGTTATGAAAAACAGAAAAGCGGCGTAAGCCCTAGGAGGTATATAGTATGGTAACTATCGGAAAAATCCCCTTGGATAACGGAATCCCCAAAATTTGTGTACCCATCGTCGGCCGTACCGTCGACGAACTCGTTCAGGAATGCCGCTACTTGCAGGATAAAATCTACGATGTCGTTGAACTGCGCATTGACTTTCTGACAGAAGTAACAGACTTAAAAGCCGTCAACGAAGCACTCCGGGCCGTTCGCAACGAACTTCCCAACAGTGCGATTCTCTTCACCTTCCGCACGAAGGAAGAAGGCGGTGAAACACAGGTTTCGGAAGATTACTACTTTGATTTGATCCTTTCAGCCATTGAAAGCGGCCTTGTAGATGCTGTGGACGTGGAATATTTCCGCAACGCCGACAAGATCGCCAAGGTCATTGCCGCCGCTAAAGCCAAGGGGGTTACCGTCGTCATGAGTAACCATGACTTTGATAAGACTCCGGCAAAGGAAGAAATCGAATCTCGTTTAATAGGCATGAAAAAGCTCGGAGCTCATGTAGCCAAGTTGGCTTGCATGCCCCAATCGGCTAAAGATGTTCTCACCTTGTTAGCCGCTACGGAACAGGTAAAATCTCAGTATCCCGATGAACCGATTATCACCATGTCCATGGGCAAGCTCGGTGCGGTCAGCCGCATTAGCGGTGAAGTCTTCGGTTCGGCTTTAACCTTCGGTTCAGCCAAAAAAGCTTCGGCTCCCGGCCAAATTGAAGTAACAGTCTTACAGAAGATTTTGGAAACCCTTCATTAAGCTGTACAAAAAAGACGCTGCTTGCAGCGTCTTTTTTTATGTTCTTGAAGATTCTTCTTCATCAATACTGTCAATAAGCCATTTTGTATCTACCTGAACGAGCCGTACCGTTATGTTCTTCTTTCCTTCCCCGTTATCCGGACCTGCCGCATAAATAAGGATAACCGCATCCTTACCGTCCGACCGACCTTGTAACTTCGTCAGGTAGCCGTACCGGCTGTTACCGTATGTACCGACCCATTTTGTAAAAGGAACCTTTCTCATGGCAGACGGCGACAAAAGCCGATAGGCTTCGTAATAGGACTTGCCTTTAATATATGAAGCAAAGGCTTGCATCGTTTCTTCCGCCTTGACTTCATTCTGCCGTCTGCCTTCATGAGTCTTATAATCCTGTAACGACTTGACGGCTTCCGAAAAAGCGGTAATTCGCCGGTACTGATCCTTCGTCACGCCCAAGTCGCGAGCCGTTGACAACAGCTTGTCTAAAGATTCTTGCAGCCGCACTTCTTCCCCTTGCCTGTCGACGTTAAAATCTGTCGGAGACATCTTTACGATATGCAGGGTGCGGTCGTATACCTCTTCTTCCGCTTTCAGAAACTGTGCTATCTTCTTACTTTTTCCTTCATCATCCGCTCTATCCGGACTTTCTCTGTACTCGCGTACTGCTGCCGTCAGTTCACGATGATGCACTTCCATATCGTCGTAAATGCGTCCGCTTTTATCAGCCGAGGGATCAGAAGTCAGTCGCGTAAGGTCCTCGGCAAAAGCTTCATTAGCCGAAGCCACCCTGTCAATTACTTCTTTATTCGCTTGCCCGTACTCTGTATTCCTGTATGTCGTATAAGCTCCCGCAACTGCACATAAAATACTTACGCAAACAAGGCTTATGACAGCTGCCCTTGACCTCAGTAGCCTACGAATACAATGGCTTAAAAATAATAAGCTCATAATCACTTCGCCTCACAAAAGTTTTCTATATCCTTTTCCTTATCAGGCTATGCTACCTTTTCTTTATTATGGCACAGGAAGTCTCATTTAACAAATAATTGACAGAATGTTGTCACTTTACAGTTACAAAGGCGGCACACAAAATGATGTGCGCCGCCTTTGTATAATGAAATTATTATTCTTTTACTTCTATGCGATGAATATCTCCGACAATAAAGATAAAGGAAAAAACACCTACAGCCGCTACGCATCCGATGAAGATCATAGCCCCTACAAAGGATCCCGTAGCCTGGACGATAACTCCGATGGCGATGGGAGTAATGATACCTGCCAGATTACCGATAAAGTTGAAAACTCCGCCGGCCAGGCCGACCGAATCGACGGGTGCCATATCCCCTACGGTACTCCAAACAATGGCCGCCATCCCTTGTCCGAAGAAAGCCAGAGTCATAATGGCAATGACTTCATGAAAGGAGTCTACGTAGTTTGCCGCCATAATGGTCATGGAGCACAGAAGCCCGAAAATAACGGGGATCTTCCTGGCCTTTGATAAAGATGCCCCGCGTTGTAACATCCAATCGGACCAACGTCCTCCCAACAAAACACCGCACAAGGCGCCTATGTAAGGAATGACCGCATAAATACCGGCCTTCAGCATAGGCATCTGTTTCGCCACAATAAGGTACGTAGGAAACCAGGTTAAAAAGAAATACATGGTACTTGTATTGGCAAACTGCCCTATGTATACGCCAATGAGCTGACGATGTTTAAAAAGTTCCGCAATTTGGCGGCGCGTAATGGAGCGCGTAGCCCCCGCTTTTTCCGCTAACCCTCCGCCTTCACGAATGTAATCCAACTCCCCTTGGTTGACATCGGTGCATTCGGCAGGGTCGCGATATAAATAATGCCAACCGAAGCAGGCGATAATTCCGATGCCACCGGTGAGATAGAAGATTTCCTGCCATCCGTAGTTTTCCAGAACCCAAAAAAGAACGGGTGTCAAAAAGGCAAGACCGATAAATTCTCCGGCCGTATAAATTGACGTGGCTGTCGCCCGTTCCTTATCGGGAAACCAAGCTGCCACCACACGACTGTTCGTAGGAAAGGCCGGAGCCTCGGCGGCTCCGATGGCAAGGCGAATGCCGAAGAGTGACGCAAAGCTCTTGCCGAATCCCATCGCTACCGTAAAGGCGGACCATAAGAACAAAGATACCGTATAAGATACCCGTGAACCGAAGCGTTCCAATAGCCAGCCACCGGGAATCTGCATCAATCCGTATGACCAGGCAAAGGCGGAAAAAAGAAGGCCCATTGTAGCCGCATCAAACCCCAAATCACTACTCATACTGGGTGCCGCTACAGCCATATTGGTTCGATCCAAATAGTTGATAGCTGTTAAAATAAACAGCAGAAAAAGCATGAACCATCGTTTCTTGGTTTTCTTTGCCGTAACGGCCTTATTTAACTCTTCACCCATAAAGGGCTTCCCCCCTAACCGAAATGCTACCGATTTACATAAATACTGAACTCATTATATACATTGTTCCGATTTAGTACAATGTTTTCAGGTTCTTTTTTCCAACAGTTCCTTTACAAGATGCTCCAAATGTTCCAATACATGTTCAATACTCTCATCGTTAGCCATACGATAATCTGCCGATGAACGATAAGTATCAATGCGCTCTCTGTACAGATCAAAGACTTTAGACGGTCCGTCTTTGAGTAAAGGGCGGGTCGATACATCTACGTCGGTAACAATATCCTCCGGAGCCCGGTCAAGGAAAATGATAATTCCGTTTTCCTTGTAAATATCAATATTTTCCCGCCTTTTAATAACGCCGCCGCCCGTGGCTATAACGACTCCTTTTTTACTCCCCAAAGCACGGGCCGTACGGGTTTCCGCATCTCGGAAACAGTCTTCACTAACGGCAAACAACTCTTTGATAGTTCGGCCTTCACTGGCTTCCAAATAGGTATCGGCATCGTAAAACTCACGTCCCAGAGATTCTGCCAGTGCGGTCCCGAATGTCGTCTTACCGCTTCCGGGCATGCCGATAATAACAATATTATGATTTTTCATGATATAAAATCCTCCGTCTCTTTTTCCGCTACCGAGATTACGGAATGTCCCATATTTCGTTCCGAACAGATTCCCGCTTCCCTACGACCCGAGTACCCGACATATACGGTCGTCCGACATGCCGGCGTTGAGATTCATATGAACAGATGGAAGGCCAGTGTCTGTTCTCGGCGGCCCGGTAGGTTCCCAGGATGTTAAAGTATTTACATTGTCCCTCTAATTTTTCCAAAGCCTGTTTACACGCCGTCGAGTCGAGGTCTCCCGTCACGTCAATATGAAACGAGTATTCAAAAGGCTTTCCCGGTATAGGTCGGGATTCCAAATGAGTCATATTCATACCTGAATGATAAAAGTATCCCAAGGCCTTATACAAGGCTCTCGGTACGTGTTCCGTAATAATAACCAGAGTCATCTTGTCTCCCTGATGTGGTAAGACATCCTTGGATATGATGACGAAACGCGTATAATTCGTCTTATTAGTACAAATATCTGCGGCCAAAATATCCAAATTATATAATTCGGCCGCCTGCCGTCCCGCAATAGCCGCTACCGACTTATCTTCCCGTACGGCTACTTCCTTTGCACTCTGTGCCGTACTGAAGTAGGAGTGCAGTTGCCACGTATCGTGAAGTCGTAAAAAGGCATGGCATTGTGCCAGTCCCTGGGGATGAGAATAGACATGACGTATATCCTCCAGCCTTGCTCCCGGAGTTCCCAAGAGCAGGTGCTGAACATGTACGTATTCCTCCCCCACTATATGACAGTTATGACGCAAAATAAGGTCATACACTTCGGCAATACCGCCGGTAGAAGAGTTTTCTACCGGTAAGACGCCGTAGCGACACTCACCCGCCTCAACCCGATTTACAAGGTCTTCAAAGTGATCGTAAAAGACAATATCCTCACTTTTTCCGAAGTGACAATACAGTGCTTCGTGGCTATATGACCCGAGCGCCCCGAAACAAGCAATCTCTTCACTCTTTTGTATACTCATCTTATAAGTCTCCCCGAGTCAGTAATATATCGAGGACAGTCCATGCCGTAGCCGCTTCAACAACCGGCACGGCCCGTTGGACGATACAAGGATCGTGCCGACCTTTAACGATGAGAGTCGTATTCTTTCCCGAATCCGTATCGACGGTCTGCTGTTCCTGTCCGATAGATGCCGTAGGCTTAATGACTGTCCGAAAGACCAAGGGCATACCGTTTGTAATGCCGCCGTTAATCCCCCCGTTATGGTTGGTCCGCGTCTTGACCGTCCCGTCCTTATCATAATAAAAGGAATCATTACTTTCAGATCCCGTCATGGCAGCCAGGGCAAATCCGTCGCCGAATTCAAGCCCCTTAACGGCCGGAACGGAAAACAGTATTTGTGCCAGCCGGCTTTCAACGGAGTCAAAAAGCGGATCGCCGTACCCGGCCGGCATCCCCGTCACGAGTCCTTCGATAATACCTCCGACGGAATCCCGGCGACTCCGGGCTACGGCAACCGCTTGTTCCATCGCTTCGATTCGGGTTTCATCCAAAAGAGGCAAGGTCATGTTCTTTAAAGAAAGCAGGAGACTTAACTCTTCATGTACAGGGTTAAAAGGTCGGTCCTGAACATCGTGAATCTGCAGAATATGAGAACCCACGTGGATCCCCCGTCGCGCCAAAATTTGCGAAGCCACCGCTCCGGCAAAGACCAGGGGGGCCGTCAATCGACCCGAAAAGTGTCCGCCGCCGCGATAATCGTTGTACCCGTCATAGCGTACTTTGCCCGTATAGTCAGCGTGTCCCGGTCTCATGAGATGGCGTAACTCGTCGTAATCTTCAGAGCGAGTATTTGTATTTTCTATCATAACGGCCAGCGGTGTCCCCGTAGTAGCATCATTAAAATAGCCGCTCTGTACATCAAAGGCGTCGCCTTCTTTCCGCGATGTAGACAGAGTGTTTTTTCCCGGAGCCCTTCGAGCCATTTCTTTTTTTACCTCATCCCAGTCAAGGTATTCCCCCGGCGGCAATCCGTCCAATACGGCTCCTATAGATTTACCGTGTGATTCGCCGTATACGGTCAATTTTAAATTATGCCCTATTGTATTCATCTTAAGTCTCCTCTACGGCTATGCCGCCCATATGTGCAAAGTCTTGCCAAAAAGAAGGATACGACTTGCGTACGCACTCGGCCCCTTCAATAGTCAATTTACCCGTACATCTCTGAGAAGCCATCGCCAAGGCCATGGCAATGCGATGGTCATTCCACGCCCGTACGCGCCCGCCTGTAAGGGAAGAAACGCCTTCTATAATTAAGCCGTCTTTTGTTTCTTGCACCTTGCCGCCCAAGGCGTTTAAGACTTCCGCCATGGCATGAAGCCTGTCGCATTCCTTAAGCCGCACTCTCGCCCCGTTAACAATCCTTGTTATCCCCTGACTGAAGGTACCCAGAACGGCCAGAGCCGGCACCAGGTCCGGGCAGTCTTTCACGTCAATCGTCAATCCCGTTGTCCGAGACGGTACAGCCCGTAACACACTGCCGCTTCGTTCAATGCGTCCGCGCATAGACTCGATAAACGATACGATTTCCCTATCACCTTGTGTCGAATTACCGCTCAGGCCGGTTAGTTCAAGGGGCTGCCCGATAATACCTCCGACAAGCCAAAAGGCGGCTTGCGAGAAGTCTCCTTCTACCGTGTATTCGCCCTTTCGGTACGCTTGCCGTCCGCGAATGAGATATAGTCCGTCACGCTCTTTTTCTACATATATACCGTGCCGTCGCAAACAGTCTAATGTAATATTGATATAACTTTCCGACTCTACGACAGTCGTACTTCTGATTACGGAATCATCTCTAAGAAGGGGTAGTGTCATTAACAGCCCCGTAAAGAATTGGGAACTCACATTTCCCGGCAGCTCATATGTACCGCCTTTCAGTTGCCCGCTTATCGTAAGTGGTAGAGACTGATTCCCTTTTTTATAGTCAATATGCTTTTCATCGAAAATTTTTAAAAACGGATCCAAGGGCCGTTCGGGCAAGCGACCTCGTCCCGTATAGGTGATCTCCCTTCCCGTCAATAAGCCGACAGGAATAAGAAAACGTACAGTCGAACCGGATTCGCCGCAATCTACCTTGAGAGGACTTGTCTGCGAACTTAATCCGCCTGTTACGGCAACGGTCCGGCGACCGTCTTCATGCGCCACCGTTTCGACAGTCGCTCCGAACTTCTGAAGAACCCGACACGTAGCTTCCAAATCTTCGGAAGGAGTTATATTTTTTACCAAGCTTTTGCCGTCCGCCAGGGCTGCGCAAATTAAATCTCTATGCCCCGCACTTTTGGACGACGGCACTACGAGGGTGCCGCTCAGTTTCTTCGGTGTTACTACTAAATTCATTCCATGTGCCCCTTTTTATGACGATTTGTACAGGTCATACACTTGTTTACTTTGAAAAGTCCGAATTTCTGCCGAAAAGCATCCACGGCTCCCGGTCCGTAACAAATCTGTACGATTTATTACTCGTGTTGACCTTTACGGTATTCATGGACCAGTTCTCTTCTGCGCGCTCCCGCTTCTTTTAAAAATTCTTCCAGCCCTTCCTTGTCACCTTGTAAAAGGCTCATTTCCACCTTATCCAGAGCTTCTTTAAAGCGAGCTATTTCCTGTATCAGCGCTTTTTTATCGGCTAAGAGAAGGCGTGCCCACAGAGCGGCATTAATATCGGCAACACGAGTGGCATCCTTAAAGCTGCCGGCAATAAATCGTCCCATACTCCCATCCATAGACGGGCTGTTAACCAAGGCCGTCGCCAAAACGTGGGGAAGACAACTCGTATAAGCAATTCTCCGATCATGTTCTTCAGTCGTTACAACGGATATGTGAGAACATCCCAGAGCTCTTGCCAGATTTTCTACGGTTTGTACGCCTTTACGGCTTGTACGCTTACTCGGTACGATAATATAGTTGGCACAGTCAAAGACATCGGCTCTGGACATATCATATCCGAAACCTTCCCGTCCGGCCATGGGATGGGCCGGTACGTAATCGACGCCATTCGGCAAAAGTTTTTCTGCCGCTTCAACGGAGTTTCCCTTTATACCTATAATATCTGTCAGCGTTTGTCCTTCCCTTAAATATACGGCGTTTTGCCTCAAAAAAGAAAGCATATTATCTCGTGACAGACACACAATAAGAAGATCCGCTTTTTTCAGTTCTTCATTTCCTTCCGTATAGCCGGCATCGATGACTCCGTCCGCCAAGGCTTTGTTCAACGTCTCAGCCTCACGATCAAAAGCGGTAATCCGGCATTTCGTCTGTTCACGCAAGCGTTTGGCATAGGACCCTCCCATAAGCCCTAAGCCGATAACGGCAATATTCAGATTTTTTAAAAACTCTTTTGCTTCTTCTCTCATAGTAGCTCCTATACGGCCTTCTCTCTAAAAGGGCCTTCGGCATCAATACTTCAGATCCGGGCTTTCTACTCGGCCTGTAACTTTTCGACTGCAACCGTATCCATGTATACGAGAATCTTCATCGACAACCCTAATCGTAATCTGCCTCTCGGCTTATATCAAACAAAAAAGGCAGGCTCTCATGAGCCTGCCCGTTAGGTACCGATAACTATCGACTTTCAATTGTCCCGAATTTATACAATTTATTCATCGACGCGAACCTGTCTCATGTCGCTTGTCGTACTGTTGAATTTTTTATAGCAAAAATAGCCGGCGCTAAAATAGTAGCCCCAGCTAAAAAATTTTACTCCGTATTCAACTGTCCGTAACGATGTGGACAAGGTCTTCATTTGATAGTTCCTCTCATCAATTGAGTAATAATTGCTGATATTGTATCGTACACGAAGATATATGTCAATAGAGAATATGCATAGTTATAATTCTTCCAAAGATGAAGAGATACTTTTTCACACACCCACAGCTTGAATCTCCTTATCTTGAGTCTTGGGAAATATATTGCCGAATGGTGCACGTATCTTTATACCCGTCAGCCAAGACAATGACTTGTAAATCCAAATCTTCCAAATCATCCAAAAGAGCCTCCGTCATACGATGCTGTACGGCATTATAGCCGCTGCAAAAGAGTACTCTGCGTGAAGCGGAAGTACGAAACAGACCGCGAGGATGCGTCAACAGCTTAGCCAACAAGGCGGGGGTAACGATAGCCCCCGTAGGACGATTCATAATCAAAGCCGCCTGTTCGGCACCGGCTACTCGCTCATCAGTAATGGATGACCCGAGCATTTGCAGGTTGACGACTCCGATGAGCGTATCACAGTCCTGCGGAATAGGAGCTTCTTCAGGCAAGGGGGCCTTCAACCATTTATGGTGAGCGCCGTCGGCTTCAACGATGATATACCACGCCGGATGTCTTACGCGCAACCATTCCAGAGTATCCGCATCAATTCCCTGATAAATCCCCTCTTCACTTACGGACGAGAACCAGGCGGGTACCCGATGAGCATTCATTTTTTCAATGCAAAAAGCTTCGCCCTCTTCACGATCGTTCGTACAAATAATATCCAGGTCCTCGATTTCCGCCAACCGCTCTCCGTCCGCCTCTGCCGTTGTGCTGACCGCAACGGGCAGATTCGCACCGTGTCCGTAGGCAACGAGCCGTTCCAATACGGTTGTTTTCCCTCCGGCTCCTACAATAGCCGTAATCCCCGGCTGCAACAATCGTAACCACCGCTTATCTTCCACAACCATACCTCCTTGAATCCGAAATACGAGAAACGATTCCGACCGTCTCATCAAAAGGGCCGATTATATCATTTCCGCAAATCCCCAACGTGTCGTTCAAGACCCGCGTTGGGTCGTTTTAAATCAATTAAAAATGTACCGCCGTTATAGCGAAGTATCCGTTCCGTCAGTTCGTCAGGTCCTACAGAGCCGTACAGTTCCGCCTCTTCGGCATATACGGGAAAAGGCATAAACAGCTGTATACGATGACCGTCAGCCGTAGGAACGGTTCCCAGCTCGCCGTCGAACTGAATCATAAGCGCCCCCGAAAAAGTTCCCTGTGTCGATGTGTACTCACAGTCTCTGGCCAAGGGTAAATAAAAACCGTAGGAAAACCACATGCCGTACATATGGGGAAAGGCGCCCAACTCGGCAAGAAGACGGACCGGCCAAGGACGTATCCCGCCAACAGTACGCATCTCTTCTTTAGCGGGTATCATTAAATACAATTCGGCTAAAGAAGATTCCTCACCGCCGCTGCCCGGATATGAGGCCATAGACATGCGACTCATTCCCGATGTATACAAAAAATAAAACGGCTCCTCTTCCGTCGGTTCCAGTACGGTCACATCGACAAAGGAGCGGCTTTCAGGCAGAGATTCATATACGGTCATACGCCGATGCGTAAATAGAGTTTCAAAATGATTTCGTATGTCGGCCCCGTAATTTTGCATTTCCTTACCGACCGCCCCGGCTCTTGAAAGGAAGGCCGTTACATCGCTTTTCATCGTACATCCTCCTGTTGTTTTACTAATTATACCACAGTGTGCCTTTCATTGCCGCACGTAAAAATGCCTTGCCCGATAGGGCAAGGCATTTAACAGTTAAGCTTCTACGGACTCTTCCGGCACATCTTCTTCTCCGGAATGTAAGCCACGACGCTTGTCTGTGCGGCTCTTCCAAACGACCCATAAAGAGGTATCGACACAAATAGAGGAATAAGCCCCGCTGATAAAGCCGATTAACATGACGAGCGAAAAGTTCTTCGTCGATTCGCCGCCGAAGAAATGCAAGGATCCGCAGGCCAACAATACGGTTGTCAGCGTATAAATACTCCGGTGAATACTCTGAGCAATACTGTCCTCGGCCAGGCATTCGTACGTATCCGTTCGCCTATGCGTCCGAATATTTTCACGAACGCGGTCAAAGATAACAACAGCTTCATTCATGGAGTAGCCGACGACCGTCAAAATAGCCGCCAGGAAGGATGCGTCGATTTCCAATCGAAAGAAGGAAAAGACACCCAATACCATAATCAAGTCATGCAGAATCGATACGATGGCCGAAACGGCAATCTTATATTCAAAGCGAAAGGATATATACGCCGCCAAAGCAATAAAGGCGACGGCCAGGCTGGTCACGGCATTTTTCGTAACTTCCGCCCCGATGACGGCACCGACCGATTCGGTGCGCTTTACTTCCGAATTTCCCAACTGAGCGCTGAACTTATCTGCCAAGGCCTTTGTTTCATCACTCGACAAGTTGCGCATACGGATCATAACGTCCTGCGACGAATCACCTTCCGTTACACCGGTAAGCTGAATGACGCTGTTGTCCAGATTCATGTCCGACGTATCCAGTACTTGGCGAACTTCGGAGACTGTAACGGCTTTGCCGAAACGCAAGTCCAGAATCGTACCGCCCGTATAGTCGATACCGAAGTTGAAGCCGTTCATGACAATGGACACGATGCTGGCAACGACCAAGAGGGTCGACAGGGTGAACCACCATTTACGATGTTTTACAATACTGAATTTCATGCCTGTCCCCCCTTTGTATCCTCTTTATCCAACTTGCGATTCAACCCGTAGAACCACGGCGACTTAATCAGTTCCGTATTAATGAACCAGGTCAATAGAGACCGGCTGACAACAATGGCCGTAAACATGCTGACGACAATACCGAGAGCCAAGTTGACGGCAAAGCCCTTAACCGTACCGGCACCCATGGTAATCAATACGATGGCGGCAATCATGACGGATACGTTCGCATCCAAAATAGTGCTGAACGCACGCTTAAAGCCGGCATGCATGGACGTACGCAAACTCTTGCCGACAAGGACTTCTTCTTTAAATCGTTCAAATATAAGGATATTCGCATCAACGGCAAAACCCATGGAAAGGATAATGCCGGCAATCCCCGGGAGCGTCAGTGTCGCATCCAAATACTTTAAAATAGCCAAAAGAATGAGCACATAGACCAATAAGGCTACGTTGGCCACAACACCGGACATGCGATAAACGACGACCAAAAAGAGCATAATCAAAAGGATGCCGATGGCAAAGGCCCGTTCACTCTTATCCTTCGAATCTTGTCCCAAGCTCGGCCCGATGGTACGAACTTCGAGAACCTTCAACTGTACGGGAAGGGCACCTGAACGCAGGAGAATAGCCAGGTTTTTCGCTTCTTCCAACGAGTTGTTCCCCGTAATTACGGCCTTACCGCCCGTAATGGCTTCGTTTACGACAGGCGCCGTAAGTACGTCGCCGTCCAGAGTAATGGAAATCTTGTGTCCTACATTGGCTGCCGTCAAGTCGGCAAACTTCTTAGCCCCTTCGTCCGTAAACTCAATGGCAACGACATTTTTGCCGCTGTTATCCTTCTGTTCCTTGGCATTTTTCAAATCGTTACCGGTCATACGAGTCGTACCCGATTCATCTTTAAACTCCATAACGGCCGTCTTACCGATGGTTTCAATGGCCTTTTCCGGGTTCTTTTCACCGGGCAATTCGACAATAATCCGTCGCGACCCTTCTTTTTGTACAATCGGCTCAGTCAACCCCATTTCATTAATACGCCGTTCAACGATAGTCACGGCCCGATTTACGGAATCATCCGTAACAGGCGCATCCGGCGTATCCTGGGCTTCCAGCACGATATGAGTCCCGCCTTGCAAGTCCAAGCCTTGCTTAATCGACTCGGCAAGCGGACGAATGCAGGTAACGAAGACGCCGATAATAATAATGACGGCGCCGAAAAATTTAAGCATATTTTTTTGACGCAACAAAGCTCCCCCTCTCCGGGTTTTTACGATACATGAATAATTTCTTTTTCCGTCACAATACGGCACACGGTCTGATCATGAGCTTCCGTCGGAACGTGTTCCACTATTTGTGCGGCAAAGGCCACGGCCACTACCTGAGACGCCCGGGCATAGGCAATAAATCGGTCGTAAAACCCGGCTCCCCGTCCCAAGCGGCAGCCATTTTTATCAAAGGCAAGACCGGATATGATAAGTAGGTCCGGTACGTCGGCAGTACAGGTAAGAGCTCCCTCGGGTGCCGTACGAATGCCGTAGCGGTCAAAAACCGTCTGTCCTAAATCATAAAGGCGTACGCCTTCCATATTCCCCTTGTCCAGACATCGCGGTACATAGACTTCCTTATCATCCGCCAACGCTTTTTCAATAAATGCGTCCAAGTCGACCTCACCGGGCATACTCAAAAAAGCCATAATACGCCGTGCCTTATGGTAATCAGGTAACTGTCCCAACGTTTTACAAATAACGGAGCTGCCTGCCGCCGTTTCAGCGACAGGCAGATTGTGTAAAAGTTCGTTCATTTGTTTCCGAAGACATTTCTTTTCTTCCGTAATGAGCAACCTTCTACTCTCCTTCTTTTTTGCCGAGAACCTGACTGATGGACTGCCGGGTAATTTTGACTTCCGTCTTTTCGGCAATACGCAACATAGCATAGTCTTCATGCAATTCAACAATCGTCCCGTAGATGCCGCCGATCGTAATAACCTTGGCACCCGTTTTCATGCTGTTAAGCATTTCCTGACGTCGTTTTTGCTGCTTTTTTTGCGGCCGCCATAACATGAAATAAAAAATGACTACCATCAAAATAATGGGGGCAAAAGACTGCATCTGTTCCATAAATTCCACGTATATCACCTCCGAAAATATTGTTTATTCGCAACGGACATTACGCATCTTTATATCGGTTGAAAAATTCCTTTCGGAATCGGCGAAATGTACCGTCAAAAATCGACTGCCTCATGCGACGCATGAAGTCAAGTAAAAAGTAAAGATTATGAATGCTTACCAAACGATAAGCCAGTAATTCTTCCGCCTTGAAGAGATGCCTGATATAGGCACGTGTATAATTACGACACGTATAGCAACCGCAACCGTCTTCAATGGGCGAAAAGTCACGAGCATATTTGGCGTTACGCACATTGACACGCCCTTCTGCCGTCATAGCCATTCCGTTACGAGCCACACGAGTAGGAAAGACGCAGTCAAACATATCAACGCCGCGAGCTACGCCTTCGACGAGGCAATCGGGCGTACCGACTCCCATCAAATAACGAGCTTTATCTTGCGGTAAATACGGAGTCGTACCTTCTAATATATCATACATGATATCCTTCGATTCGCCAACACTGAGTCCGCCGATTCCGTAGCCGTCAAAATCCATGGCAACCAAATCTTCGCAGCTTTTTTTCCGCAAACCCTTATACATGCCTCCCTGTACAATACCGAACAAGCCCTGTGTAGGACTGTGATGATGATCAAGACATCGCTTAGCCCAACGGCTTGTTCGTTCAGTGGAAAGACGGGTGTATTCATAATCGGAGGGATAGGGAATGCATTCATCAAAGGCCATGGCAATATCCGAGTCTAGGGCCATTTGGATATCCATGGATACTTCAGGCGACAAAAATTTCTTTGATCCGTCTATATGGGAACGGAAGGTCACGCCGTCTTCCGTAATCTTTCGCATCTTCCCGAGACTAAAGACCTGAAAACCGCCGCTATCGGTAAGAACCGCATTCTTCCAATTCATAAAGCGATGAATCCCGCCGGCCTCATGAACCAAATCTTCTCCGGGCCGCAAAAACAAGTGATAAGTATTGCTCAGAATGACTTGAGCTCCCATGTCATACAGTTCTTCAGGGGTCAGCGTCTTAACCGTGGCCTGCGTACCGACGGGCATGAACATAGGAGTCTGATAAGTTCCGTGCGGAGTACGTAACAAACCGGCTCTGGCCCCGTCACATTCAGCCTGTAATTCGAATTCTATAACCATGCGTACCTCCTAGTGTATAAACATGGCATCGCCGAAGCTGAAAAAGCGATACTTTTCACGAACTGCCGTTTCATAAGCTTTTAAAATATGTTCTCTGTCGGACAGGGCACTGATAAGCATAAGTAACGTCGATTCGGGCAAATGAAAGTTCGTCACGAGAGCATCGACAATCCGGAAAGTATATCCGGGATAAATGAAAATATTCGTCTTTCCCGCACCGGCTTTCAGTCGTCCCTTTTCGGCCGCACTTTCCAAGGTCCGTACCGATGTCGTGCCAACGGCGACAATACGACGTCCTTCTTCCTTAGCCCGATTAACGGCTGCCGCCGCTTCGGGTGTAATACTGTAGTATTCACTATGCATCACATGGTCTTCAATATTTTCTTCTTCGACAGGACGGAAGGTGCCGAGTCCTACATGTAAGGTGACAAAGACCGTTTCTACCCCTTTGTCCCTGATTTTTTCCAACAGTTCATCCGTAAAGTGAAGCCCCGCCGTAGGAGCGGCAGCAGACCCTTTTTCTCGAGCATAAACAGTTTGGTAGTCGTCAGGATTTTCGGGCTTTTCATGAATATACGGCGGCAAAGGCATTTCGCCGATTTCTTCAATGATATGGTCGAAAACACCGTCATAAGTAAAGTGAATAACCCGCCCGCCGTAATCGGTACGATCTTCTACAACCCCCGTCAATCTTTCTCCGAAAGATAAGATGGCTCCGGGCAGGGCTTTCTTACCCGGTTTTACCAATACTTCCCAACGGTCCTCTCCTACAGGCGTCAGCAAGAGGACTTCTACCTTACCGCCCGTAGGCACACGTGTACCGTGCAGGCGTGCGGGAATGACCTTTGAATCGTTAAAAACCAGTACATCCCCCTGATGCAGTTCGTCTGTCAATTGCCGAAATATCTTATTTTCCGTTTCACCTGTTTTCTTGTCATAAAGCATGAGACGTGCCGTATCTCTGGGTTCGGCCGGATGTTGTGCTATCAATTCCTGAGGCAATTCATAGGAAAAGTCGGACAGTTTCAAAATCAATCTACTCCTTAATATAACTTCGATAAACTCGTACCGCTGTAATAGTGGGCGAGTATTTTTCTGTAAAAAGTCGGATCCGAGCCGTGTTCTTTAGCCATTTGATAGGCCCCGTACTGGCTCATACCCAGACCGTGCCCCCAACCAAAGCCGTAAATGACGAGAGGTGTCTTTTCTTTCACTGTAAAGACATTATTTCGCAAAACCTTGCCCGTATCCGGATCGGGCGGATTGCCGTTCCCCTGATAAAAATCGAAGAGCGTACTTTTTAATCCCAGTATCCCTTGAAAGGCATTTCCCGTAATTTTTGTCTGTCCCGCCGTTCCCGTAACGGTAAAAGACAAAACACGTCCCGATATACCGCGGTCGGCAGCACTCATAGGTCGTTTGGACAAGGGGGAGAGTAAGACAGACTTAATCTGTCCAACTCCCTTTCCCGCAGCCGCCAAATCGGCAGCCAAGCGTTCAGGTGTAATCGTGACGGACCACCGATATTCGGGCATCTTATCAGCTTTGTCCGATACGCCTCTCAAGTAAGGAATCTTATTGCCCCACACATTTTCACTGTGCTCCGTCCAGCCACCCGCATTGGCACTGAAAAAAGCATCAATCGGTTTGCCGCCGTATGTCAGAATTTCTCCGCGCGTTGCCTTAACGGCTCTCAGTACGGACGGCGCTTCAGCATTTACGCCGCCGTACGTCTGACTGTTCGTATCATCGGTCATATCGAAGCCTCGATTGCGAAAATACCCCTTATGGGAAACGGCATAGGTACGAGCCGCTACGGCCTGCGCTTTCAGGGCTTCATCGCTCCAAGACGGAGACATTTCCTTACCCACTACACCGTACAGATATTTTTCAACAGGCACGACGTTAACTACCGTCAACCCCCACCTCTGAGGCGATTTAATTACTTCCAAGTCACCCCGATACGAATAACCGTTGCTGATTTTCAGAGCGCCTTTGGCATCTAAAGACCGCAGAAGAACGCGCTGTCCCAAGGCTGCCCCGTCAACAGTCAGCCCTTTATCACTATATGTAACGGTTACGTTCTTACCGGCAGCGTATTTTTTCCAAAGACTGCCGTTACGATAGACACCGACACCGAAAGGACCGGCTACGGACACGGATCCCTGCCCCTCCCGAATACCGATGCGCACTATATCGTTATCCGCGGCCCCGGCAGGAAAAGCGGTTAACCATATAAAAGCTGCCGTCATGACCGCAAGAACTGAACGTTTATATGAAATCATGTTTTTTCCTCCTGCATTCCGTGACAAGACTTAAAACAACTTGCCTTGCTCATCCGCCTGCGGTACCGCCAGTCCCAAGTGACGGTAAGCCGCAGCGGTAGCTACGCGTCCGCGCGGCGTTCTGTTTAGAAATCCCAATTGCATTAAAAAGGGTTCATACACGTCTTCTACCGCATCAACCGACTCACTGATCGCCGCCGCAATAGTATCAAGGCCGACGGGACCGCCGTCAAATTTTTCAATAATAGCCGTTAAGACTCGACGGTCCGTGCGATCCAAACCGCAAGCATCCACTTCCAACCGATTCAGAGCTTCGGATGCAATGTTTTTTGTTATGGCCGGCGCATCGGCTACTTGAGCAAAATCGCGAACGCGCTTTAGCAGTCTGTTGGCAATACGCGGTGTTCCGCGCGAACGGCCGGCAATTTCCAAGGCCCCATCACGTTCAATACGCATGTCGAGAATGTCTGCGGTCCGCTCAATAATAAGAACCAACTCTTCAGGCTTATAGAAGTCCAGACGACTGATAACCCCGAATCGATCGCGCAAAGGCGAGGCCAATCTGCCGACTTGCGTTGTCGCCCCTATTAAAGTAAAAGGCGGTAAATCAATGCGCACGGAGCGAGCACTGGGTCCCTTGCCGATAACGATATCCAGAGCATAGTCTTCCATGGCTGCATATAAAACTTCTTCTACACTGTGCGAAAGACGGTGAATTTCATCGATAAATAAAACATCCCGTTCCTGTAAATTCGTCAATAATGCCGCCAAATCTCCGGCTCTCTCAATAGCCGGTCCCGACGTAATACGAAAACCGACGCCCGCTTCGTTAGCAATAATCCCTGCCAACGTCGTTTTACCCAGGCCGGGCGGTCCGTACAAAAGAACATGGTCCAAGGCTTCCTTGCGCATTTTTGCCGCTGCGATGAAGACTTCCAGATTTCTCTTGGCCTTTTCCTGGCCTATATATTCTTTTAAATAATGGGGTCGCAGACTGTACTGCCACGAGTCGCCGGGTAAATCACCCATTTCAACAATACGCGTTTCTTCCATAATTTATCTCCCTGTTCCCAAGGCACGCAAACACGCTTTTAATAACGATTCTACCGAATCATGCTCCTTTGCTTCCCGAGCTATGATCGGCTCAATTTCCCGTTCCGAATATCCAAGACCGGCGAGGGCTGCCGTTACTTCCGCTCCTATTCCCTCTATAGGCGAAGGATCGGGCGTTTTTTCACTTTCACCGCTACTTACGGGCGTGCCCACCTTATCTTGCAATTCCAAGACAATACGTTCCGCCGTTTTCTTGCCGATACCCGGCATTTTCGTCAGCAAACCGATGTCCTTATTGGCCACGGCGGCTCTGAATGAATCCGTCCCGGTAGCACTCAAAATGCCGTTGGCTACCTTAGGTCCCACGCCGTTAACGCCGATGAGTAGCATAAAAAGATCGTATTCATCTTGCGTCAGAAAACCGTATAAGACAATGGCATCTTCCCGCACATTCATGTATGTATACAAGAGACTCTCTTCACCAACGTTCAAGTGAGCAAGAGTAGAAACCGGTGCATATACGCGATAACCTACTCCGTGCACGTCAATAAAAACGGATGAAGCGAATATACGCTCAACCGTACCCTTAACATATCCGATCATAACTGTACCTTTCTATTCAAACGTTGCGAATGACTGGAATAGACGGCGTATATAGCCATTGCCAAGCCGTCAGCCGCATCGTCGGGCTTAATCTTTTCCCGAATGCCGAGAAGGCGCATGGTCATATCGATAACCTGCTCTTTCGTAGCTCTGCCGTATCCCGTAACTCCCTGTTTTACTTGTAACGGGTTGAACTCAAGAAGAGGAATTCCCGCTTGTTTCGCCGTCAGCAAAATAATGCCTCGTGCCTGTCCGACCGTAATAGCCGTCGTCACGTTACGGTTAAAAAAGAGCTGCTCAACACCGATTATATCAGGCTTATATTTCTCATATAACTCATGTAAGCCTTCATATATTGTCACAAGGCGATCCGCATCGCTTCTGTCCGGCGTAGTCTGAATGGTCCCGTATGTAACCGGCCGTAACCGACTGCCGTCAGAGTCGACGACGCCGAAACCGCAAATAGCCGTACCCGGATCAATACCCATGGCTCTCATACAAAAATCCTCCTCTACATAACTTATTTATTATACCACAGAAGAACAAGGAGTGCCTATGAAATACCCCCATAAAGTCTTGTATTAACGGACCTTATGAGAGTATAAAAAGGTCTGTATATTATGAATATTCATTCGTTTTTTATAATTGAGTAAAGAGCTCTAAAATTCATTGTAACAGGAGGCTTTTACTATGAAAGAACGTCAGATATTTATCATTGAAGGAGATGCCAAAACGGCAGCCTACATACGGCAGGAATTAGCTACGGAGCACTATGACTGCACGACCGATACGTTGGGACTTTCAGCCTTAAACAAACTGGCGGGAAACCGGTTTGATTTAATCGTTCTGGACATTCGGCTTCTCGATATTAGCGGTCTGCTCTTGTGTAAGGAAATTCGTAAAATTTCTGCCGTTCCCGTCTTGATTATATCCGATTGTGACGACATTACGACTAAAGTAAAGGCCTTCGAATACGGAGCAAATGATTATTTGACCAAGCCCTTTAATTGCCGTGAACTGTCCGCCCGCATTCATGCCCTTCTATATTCGGGAAAAGCCGTGTGCAACAATTTTCGGCGCACCTTAACTTTGAAAGATTTGCTCGTCGATTTAGATGCACACGAAGTATACATAAAAGAACGGCGCATCAGTCTGACGAAAAAAGAGTTCTCACTCTTAACCTTTTTAATTCATAATAAAAATATCGTTCTTTCCCGTCACAGCATTTTAGAACACGTCTGGGGATATGACTTCTTCGGAACGACAAATGTAGTCGATGTATACATACGCTACTTGCGTTCCAAACTTTGCACAGACCGTCACGAATCTTACATTACAACGGTTCGCGGCGTCGGTTATATCGTTCGTGAGTAACATTTCGGCTCAGCGCCTTCAAAAAAATAATGTTGAAGATCTCATCAACAGACGGACCTTCAACATTATGGTAAATACCGTTTATCTGTATAAATCGTTCTGATATTTTGTAATAGCTTCGGACACGGACCGATCCAGTAACGGAGAATAGAAGTCGACCTTGGGACGATGTTTCCTGTTCGCCGCCGTAACGGGTCTTCGTTCAGTCGAGGTCTCCACAACCGGTTTCTTACTCGTACCGGCCGTAACCGCATCTTCATTGCGGATAATACCTGTACCGATTTCTTTTTCCAATAAATTTAACAACTCCTGCGACAGCGGATGCTTTGTCATGACGATGATTTGTTCATTTTCATAGTCGGGTAATACGCCGGAAAACTCATCGGTACCGACTGTGGCCACAATCAAAGCCGCCGCCTTACGCATAAGGTAAGCGTAGTCACTTCTGGACATAGATACTTTTTTGATCTCTACCTTCGGCCCGTCAGCCAAATCATGTTTAAGACGACGTTCCAACGACATAGACGGCCGGCCCGTCAGTCCGACAACAAAGGTATCGCCTTGGCGGTACAAGACTCCGTCTTCATAAAAAGTAAGCATCGATCCGTATTCATCATTCAAGGTCTTCATAACCTTTTGCTGAGCCGCTACATAGTCCGTATACATACCGCCCGGACCGATTAGTGCATATACACTGCGGACCGCTTCCAAGCGACTCACCGTATCGCTACCCGCCGTTTGTTCCGGCACGGCCTGTTGCAAGGTATCCTGACGCATATAAGTGATATACGCCTTAATAACAGCTTCGTATTCCGTGCGTGTCAAAGCCGCCTCTGCACTTCCTTTTTGCATAATCTTGTTCTGAGCCAAGACGGCTAAGGCGTCTTCTTCCGTCTTCATTTCTGCCGGATGCAATGACGGCGTCAAACGATAGAGCATATCTGCGAACTCTTGCCGACTTACGGGCTGCAAAGGATGAAATTCCGCTCCCTGTGCAAACGTAAGACCCTGTATGTCGTATACATAATCAACAGCTGCCTTATCCGTTTTGTCGGATATATCCGTATACGGTGAAACGGCTACTGCCGTCACAACCGAAGTTAAGAAGAAGACTCCGCACAATGCGGCCAACCGTTTAGAGTTTATCATTTCGTTCCTCCGCCTGCCCCCGCTTATACGATGCGTGTACGCACTTTTGCACCGAAGGCTTTTTCAAGAGCTTTTTTTGTTTCCTTAGACACGCTGGGCACCTTCAACACTACCTGTTCGTTCAAATAATCGACAGCGGCGGTACCTTCAGCCTTTTCTGTCTTTTCATACAGCTTCAAAGCGTCTTCCTGAATTTTCTTATATTCATTAAAGCTGTATTTATTATTGACTACAACGACACTACCTTCCGCAATGCGGCTGTCAGCTTTAAAGGAGTCTTCCAATTTATTGCGATTAGCCGCTGTCTTTGCCGTCACATACAAGGTGTTTCCGTTCCAATACAAGTTACCGTCATCGGCAAACTTTTTAACGGACCCGTACACTTTAGCAATATCGGACAAGACAACCTTCTGTAATTCGGCTCCCTGATTCTTGGATACTACCGGTTCCGCCTGAAGGCGATACAATACATTTACCGCTTCACCGCGAGTAATGTTCTTATTCGGTAAAAACAGGCCGTCCGATCCTTTCATGACCCCCAGTGCATTCAACATATCGACAGCTTTTTTGGCCCACGGAGCAATGTCTTTAGCATCTTTATATTCAACAGCCGAAGTTTCTGCCGGTGCCCCCTTATAGTTCAAGTAGTTATAGGCAATAACGGCAAATTCCTGACGGGTTACATCTTTTTCAGGCTTAAAGGAGTCGTCCCCGTACCCCTTCATAATCTGCTTATCTACCATAGAAGCAACCGCTTTTTCGGACCAGCGTCCCTTAACATCTTTAAAATCAACGGTGGCCGTCGTTTCGCCGCCGATCATCTTGTCTATAATCGAGGCTACTCCTTCGCGGGTAATGTCGTCATTAGGGTGAAATTTTCCGTCGATACCACTGATATACTGACGACTGTAAAACGACTCGACAGCCGTTTTACCCCAATAGTCATTAATATCCGTTAATCCTTTGGATGTCGTCGTTTCAGCTGCAAAAGCAGCTCCGCTTAAGGTAACTGCGCACAAGGCTGCTACCGCTATATTTCGATAATTCATATTCAACGCTCCCATCTGTAATAAGAAAAACGTAGTTATCTTATTTATTTTAGCATAGGCAGACTGTAAGAACAACGACAGGCTCTAATATATACGGAAATTATGCTGTATTTCTTCCTCCGTTTCTCCCTTATCCAAGGATAGCTGCAAGAGGATTTTCGCCTGTTGCGGCATGAGTGAGTCACCGCAAATAAAGCCTTGCCCGCCTCCTTCGGAAACAATGCCGCCGAGAACTCTCGATGTGCGCACAATTTTCACACCGGTGGATGCCGCTTCTTTTAATACGCTTTCAATGTAGTTCGGATTCTTACCGTGTCCCAAACCGACCAAAATAATTCCCGACACATCTTGTATGAGAGCCCTGACCGTTTTTTCCGTCATCCCTACGTGACAATAAATAATCGCTACGTGAGGCAAGGTCTCAGCAGGAATATCAAACTTAGATTGGAATGTATGGCAGCGTAAAGGGGCCTGATAAAAATAAGGTGTGCCGTTTTGCACAAAGCCGACAACACCCATCTGTCTGCCGTGAAAAGCCTGAACATGAGTCGTATCCGTCTTATATCCGAAACGTGCGCTGCAAATCGTACCGTTCATGACAATGAGTACCCCGTGCTGACCGGCTTCAGGTGTGGCCGCTACCTGCACGGCTTCCCACAGGTTTAACGGTCCGTCGGCACTGAGTGCCGTGGCGGGGCGCATGGCCCCCGTTATAATAACGGGCTTATGCGTATGAACCGTAAGATTTAAAAAGTAGGCAGTTTCTTCCAACGTGTCCGTACCGTGTGTGATGACGATACCGTCTACATCATCACGGGCTGCAATACCTTCAATGGTTTTAGCCAGTTTTACCCATAGAGCTTCTGTCATATCGGAACTATCCAGATTGCACAGCTGCTCGCCATGCACTCGTGCTACTTTATCCAATTCGGGAACGGCAGACAACAGTTCGTTTATATGCACGGCCCCTGCCGTATAGCCTGTCAGATTCGATGCCGAATCGGCACGGCCGGCTATGGTACCGCCGCAAGCGATAATATACACATTTTTCATATTCATACTCCTTTCCGCACTTACGATAAAGTATACAAAAGGGACGTTCTCTTGTCCATAATACCCGGCATTGACTTAACCGACTTTGTATAGTAAAATTTACAGATGTAATTCTATATTATTTTATTCTAATGAGGTGATGTAACTAATGGCAACGAGGAGAGAAGCACGTTTTAAACAGTGCCGCCGTTTCGGTGTAAACGTTTACGGCCATCCTAAGGCATTAAAACGTGTGAAGAAAGATCAAAGACAGAAAAAAATGTCTGAATACGGCACACAATTATTGGAAAAACAGAAGTTACGAGCATACTACAATTTGCTCGAACGTCAGTTTGTCCGCTATTACGATAAAGCGAAGAAGCAGGAAGGCGTTACGGGCGAAAATATGCTCAAATTGCTGGAATGCCGTTTGGATAACCTTGTATATCGCATAGGCTTCGCAAACTCCATCCGTCAGGCTCGCCAGATGGTAAACCACGGACACATTCTTGTCGACGGTAAACGTGTTGACATTCCTTCGGCTCAGGTCAAGGTGGGCAGCACGATTACATTAAAGGAAGGTTCGCGTAACAACGAAATGTATAAGAAGTCCTTCCAGGAAGTTAAGACCTTTGATCTTCCGTACATTGAAAAGAACTTCGACGCTTTCGAAGGCACATTGACTCGCATGCCCGAACGCAGTGAATTACCTTTAGAAATCAACGAAACACTTATCGTCGAATTGTACTCGAAATAAGCGACGGTATACACGAAAAGCAGGAAATCTTACGATTTCCTGCTTTTTTTATATCTACCCGGTAACAGTAAAATAAATAACACCGTTACGCCACGAAACCTTAATATCCCCTTTCATGGCCTCTACAAATTCCGCCGCCATGGCCAAGCCGATCCCGAAACCGGACTTACTGCTGTTATGTGACTCGTCGCCACGATAAAAACGCTCAAAGAATCGACTATAGTCTTGGCCCTTACCTTCTTTATAATCATTGGCTACAGTAAGCGTAAACTTACTACGTCTTCTGCGCTTTCCTTTCAGGCTTACAAGCACCGTTCCGCCGTCATCACAATACTTGACGGCATTGTCGACAAGTATATTGGTCAATTCATGAAAAGCGTGTCTATCTGTCACCAACTTCACATGTTCTTCAATATCGGCCCGCACAGTTTTTCCTTGTTCTTTGGCTACCGTTTTAAACGACTCCGCAACGGCACCTACCGTTTCCGTTAAATCAATCTCACTTTTTCTGGACTCGTCTCGACCGTATTCTTCAATGCGCGACATGGTTACCAGTGCGTTAATCAGCTCGGTCTGGCGCCTGACTTGCTTCAAAATACTGTCTGTCCACTGACTCTTCCCGTTAATCAACTCAATAGCTTCCGCATTGGCCGAAATAATGGCGATAGGAGTCTTCAACTCGTGACCCGCATTGGTAATAAAGCGCTTTTGATTCTCCATATTGGCTTCAAAAGGTTGAATAATCCACTTGGATAAGACCGCTATTAACACGGCATAAGCAATGATACATGCCAAACCCAAAACGCATGAATAGCGCCACAAAGAATGAAGAGCCGCAAATTCGCGAGTACAATCCATAATAACGATGAAATGATTATCTTCGCCGTCAACAGTGATTAAGTATGCATACACGGCCCCGCTCTTTTCAAAAACACCTTCATCCTGTCCCGTTGAAACGGAAGTTTGAGCATACTGGACGGCTTCTTCCTTTGTAAAAGACGCCGTATTCTTCATATTTATATCTTTGACATTCCCGTCTTTATCGGCCCAAACGGTTAAGTAACGAGTCTGATAAGAAAATTCATCCCTATTATTCTCCCTTTCATTTCCGCCGAACCAACCGCTTTCAGTCGGTGCCGCCTTCTTGGGTAACATACCGCCGTGAGCCGTAATATACTGTAAATCACTATTTATATCGCTCATAGTGCGCTTATAATTGGTAGCGTTTACTGTTACCAGAACAATACAGACAAGCAGTACGACGGCAGCCGAAGCAATAAGAATAAAATTACGCCGTAAGCGACGAATCATGTTCATAATTTACTCCTTCACAGTCAAACGAAAAGTTCCGCCTTCCTCGCCCGTAATCTCAACCTGAGCTTGTACGGACTCAAGCTTTTGCCTTAGATACGATATATATACCCAGACAATACTCGTCGTTTCCTCCTCGGCATCGTTCCATACATGCGTAAATACGGTCTCCGTCGTAAGTTCTTTTTCCGGGTTTAAAAGGAAGTAACGCAATAACTTTCCTTCTTTTGACGATAAACGAATGGTATTCTCCCCCTTCACTTCTTGAGTTTCCGTATTAAACTCCAAGTTTGCGAAGGTCAGTAGATGGGGTGTAAAAGTCTCCCCGTTACGCCTCGTAACAGAACGAATACGAGCCAATAATTCTTTTACGGCAAAAGGCTTGGTTAAATAATCATCTGCCCCCGCGTCAAGTCCCGTAATGCGGTCATCCACCTCAGACTTGGCGGTTAACATAATTACCGGCGTTACATCTCCTTTTTCTCTGATTTCCGAAAGAGCCGTAATTCCGTCTTTTCCGGGCATCATAATATCAAATACCATACAATCGTAACTGTTTCTTTCCGCTGCCTCAACAGCCTGTACGCCGTCGGATACGATATCCGTCTCATAACCCGACGCATTTAAAATAGCGGCTACGGCTGTAGATAATTCCTTTTCATCTTCAGCTAATAATAATCTCATATGTACTCCCTATTCATGTCTGATTAAGTTTCGAATCGTCTGCATCGTCAAATCGCATGAAGCCAATTCATCGGCACACCGCTTTAATTCACGGCTGATCATTTCCGGATCTGATATTTGTTTCTTATATTTCAATTGATGTTCCAAACTGGCCCATGAATCCATGGCAATCGTGCGTAGCTGTATTTCCGCATAATAGGTGCCGGAAATATAGGCACCGTCACCTTGATCAGGCAAGGTAATCTCCAAGATAAGGTGATAACTCCGGTACCCGTTAGGCTTTACGTCTTTGATGTAATCCTTTTCTTCCTTAATTCGACAAAAAGGTATTCGCGATAAAGCACGAACCGTCTCATACACATCGTCAACAAAACGGCAGACAACCCGAATACCAATAGCATCGTGTATTGACTGTAAAACCGCCTGAGGCGACGGTTCTATGCCCTTACGCTCACACTTTTCACGCATACTGTCTTCAGACTTAATTCGCGTAATCAGATGTTCAAAGGCGGCCTCTCCCGTTTCCTCTCTCGTCGTATCGGCATATAATTCAATCTGCTTAATCAAATAATCTTGTATATATTTCAGCGTAGGATAATACTCCCCGTATATAGACAATGAACTTCCCCCCTGATGAATGCGATCAGCCAAGAAAATCATGGCTACTCCTCACTACTAATTATTATACCATAGCCTAACGATACTTTTTCATACATACAAAGAGGGCGTACGCATTAGCGTACGCCCTCTTACCTTAATCAGCGGC
>ERZ773214.107-NODE-107-length-56687-cov-3.810160_pt1 | contig 56687 bp, 48 predicted proteins | sample MGYA00511238_ERZ773214 | MGnify/ENA primary metagenome ERZ773214 (study PRJEB29015, sample SAMEA2738157) | human oral metagenome | biome: human oral; feature: human-associated habitat; material: saliva | place: China | collected 2259 ... | reverse complement strand
ATCGTGATCGGGCGCATACCAAATGGTTTCACCTTTACGTAAGGCTTTGAGCATACCTCGCAGATCTTTTCGATTCAGCATGTCTTTGTTTGAACGCAAACGACCTTTAATTTGTAACCAGTCCAGTACAGGATTGTCATTTGGACGATAAACGCCTATACCGGGATGATCTAAGCCCACAATACGCGCGCCTAACTCAAGAGTGAGGAAATGAACACCCACAAAGATAATGCCGTCTTGAGCATTTTCTTTTAAATAATTTAAGCCTTCAATTTTTGACCATTTTTTAATGCGAGCATCAGACCAAAACCACGCCATGCCGGTTTCAATAATCGCCATACCAACAGCACGTAAGTTTTCTTGCAAAATGGCTTCACGTTCTTGCTCGGGCATTTCTGGGAAGCAGAGCTCAAGATTTCGGCGAGCAATCGCTGCACGACGTTTTCCCACTTTTAGTTTTGAGAAAAGCCAGCCTAAGCCGTTGCCGATGTGACGTAAAATTGGATAGGGAAGTAACAAAAGGCTTCGCCAAATCGCCACACCAAGCCAAAAGCCCCAGTATTTAGGGGCAAGAAAGTGCGGTTGAAATTGAGGGAGTTTTTCGTTTTTCATAATTCTTTTCTGGTTAGTTCGGCGTGTAGTTTATCGCAAATTTGAGTTGTGGTAAAATTGCACCAAATTTTTATTATTCCAACAGAGAGATTTCAAAATGGCTCAATATTCTGCCAATTTTAATCAAGCGAAAGTATTAGTGTTAGGCGATGTCATGCTTGACCGTTACTGGTTTGGTGCAACTAATCGTATTTCGCCAGAAGCACCGGTTCCTGTGGTTCGCGTACAAAATAACGAAGAACGAGCAGGTGGTGCAGCAAACGTCGCGATGAATATTGCTTCTCTTAATGTACCTGTGCAAATTTTAGGTTTAATTGGTCAAGATGAAACAGGTGCAGCCTTAACCAATTTATTACAACATCAAAAAATTGATTGTAATTTTGTGGCATTGGATACTCACCCAACCATTACGAAATTACGTATTTTGTCTCGTCATCAACAATTACTACGCTTGGACTTTGAAGAAGATTTCCAAAACGTGGAATGTAATGAGTTGCTTGCGAAATTAGAAGCGGAAGTGAAAAACTTTGGTGCGTTAGTGCTTTCGGATTACGGTAAAGGTACGTTAAAAGATGTGCAAAAAATGATCCAAATTGCACGCAAAGCGAACGTACCCGTGTTGATCGATCCAAAAGGTACAGATTTTGAACGTTATCGTGGTGCGACTTTACTGACACCAAATATGTCAGAGTTTGAAGCGGTGGTAGGTAAGTGTGATTCTGAAGAAGAGATCATTGAAAAAGGTTTAAAATTAATTTCAGACATTGAATTGACCGCACTTTTAGTGACGCGCTCTGAAAAAGGCATGACATTACTTCGTCCAAATCAAGAACCATTCCATTTACCAACGCTTGCAAAAGAAGTATTTGATGTAACGGGGGCGGGCGATACCGTAATCAGTGTCTTAGCAACCGCACTTGCAGATGGTCGTTCTTTTGAAGAATCTTGCTATTTAGCTAATGTAGCGGCAGGTATTGTGGTTGGTAAATTGGGTACATCAACCGTTTCTACTGTGGAATTAGAGAACGCGATCCACGGCCGTTCTGAAACCGGTTTCGGTATCATGTCAGAAAGCCAATTAAAAACAGCGGTAGCTCATGCTAAAGCGCGCGGTGAGAAAATTGTGATGACAAACGGTTGTTTCGATATTCTTCATCCAGGCCATGTGTCTTATTTAGAAAATGCTCGCAAACTTGGCGATCGTTTAATTGTTGCTGTGAATACGGATGACTCAGTCAAACGCTTAAAAGGTGAAAGTCGTCCAATTAACAATCTAAATGCACGTATGGCAGTATTGGCTGGTTTGGTTTCTGTGGATTGGGTGGTCTCTTTTGATGAAGATACACCACAACGTTTAATTGGCGATATTTTACCGGATTTATTGGTGAAAGGCGGCGATTACAAACCAGAAGAGATTGCAGGCAGTAAAGAAGTGTGGGCGAACGGCGGCGATGTTCGTGTATTGAATTTCGAAAATGGCTGTTCAACCACTAACGTAATTGAGAAAATTAAAGCGCTGAAAGATTAATTTATTAAGGCATGAGTAGAATAAAGCTTGCCTTTATCCTGCTCAATCGTTAAAATTCAGGCTCCTTGTCATCGCTGAGTTAGAGATCGGCGAATGATGTATTAATAACACTACCTTTTAGGAGTAAAAAATGTCTCTAAGTACTGAAAAAAAAGCAGCAATCGTTGCTGAATTTGGTCGTGATGCGAAAGATACTGGTTCTTCTGAAGTTCAAATCGCATTATTAACTGCACAAATCAACCACTTACAAGCTCACTTTGCTGAGCACAAAAAAGACCACCATGGTCGTCGTGGTTTATTACGTATGGTTTCTCGTCGTCGTAAACTTTTAGACTACTTAAAACGTACTGATCTTGCTTTATACCAAAGCACTATCGCTCGTTTAGGTTTACGTCGCTAATTTTTATTACGATAGTAAAAATAAAAGCCTTCGGATTACCGAGGGCTTTTTTATTTTCTGTATATTGAAAAATAAAAAAACGGTCAAAAATTTGACCGCTCTTTTTTAGTTATTAGTTCGCAATGCCTTTATGACGAAGCAATGCATCTAATTGAGGTTCACGTCCACGGAAGCGTTTGAATAATACCATTGGTTCTTCAGAGCCGCCGCGAGTGAGAATTTCATCTAAGAAGGATTTACCCGTAACTGGATTGAAAATTCCTTCTTCTTCAAAACGAGAGAAGGCATCTGCAGATAGCACTTCAGCCCATAAATAGCTGTAATAACCTGCTGCGTAACCGCCAGCAAAGATATGGCTAAAGCTATGTGGCGCTCTTGCCCATTCAACACCTTTAATCACGGCAACTTTATCTTTCACTGCTTTTAAGGTATCAAGTACTTGATTAGCTTTGCCTGGTTCAAAAGTATGATGAAGGGTAAAATCAAACAAGCCAAATTCAAGCTGACGTAACACAAACATTGCCGCTTGATAGTTTTTCGCTTTCAGGAGTTGATTTAATTTTTCTTCTGGCAACGGTTCGTGCGTTTCGAAGTGACCCGAAATAAAATCAAGGGCTTCTTTTTCCCAACACCAGTTTTCCATAAATTGACTTGGAAGTTCTACCGCATCCCAAGGTACACCATTGATACCTGCAACATCCGGCACATCAACTTTGGTGAGCATATGGTGAATACCATGACCAAACTCGTGGAATAGAGTCGTGACTTCATCATGGGTGAATAACGCAGGTTTATCACCAATAGGCGCGTTGAAGTTACAGGTTAAATAGGCAACCGGTTTTTGAATTGAACCGTCGGCATTGCGTTTTCTGCCGATACAATCATCCATCCATGCGCCACCACGTTTATTTTCGCGTGCATAAAGATCGAGATAGAAACTACCGCGTACTTCATCGGTTTCATCAATTAAATCAAAGAAACGCACATCTTTATGCCAAGTATCTACGCCAAAACGTTCAACTGCACGAATATTAAAAATACGCTTAATTAATTCAAATAAACCCGAAATAACGCGATCTTCAGGGAAATAAGGACGAAGTTCTTCATCATTGATCGCATATAAATGTTGTTTTTGTTTTTCGGAATAGAAACTGATATCCCAAGGCGCAAGTTCAGTGACGCCAAATTCTTTTTCACAATAAGCTTTGAGTTCCGCTAATTCTTTCTCACCTTGTGCTTTTGAACGATCCGCAAGGTTATTTAAGAAGTCTAACACTTGTTGTGGATTTTCTGCCATTTTGGTCGCAAGTGAGCGTTCAGTATAGGTATTAAAACCTAGCAATTTAGCTAATTCCACGCGTAATGTCATGATTTCTTCAATGATCGCGGTGTTATCCCATTTACCGGCATTTGGACCTTGATCTGAAGCGCGAGTCGCATAAGCACGATACATTTCTTCGCGTAATGCTGCATTTTCACAATAGGTCATGATTGGCAAATAACTTGGGATTTCTAACGTAAAGCGATAGCCTTTCAAGCCTTTACTTTCTGCAGATTGTTTTGCTGCAAGTAATGCGGATTCAGGAAGACCTGCTAATTCACTTTCATCTTCAATGACTTTTTCCCAGCCCATAGTGGCATCGAGCACATTATTGCTAAATTGTGAGCTTAATTCAGATAAGCGAGCAACAATCTCACCATAACGTTTTTGTTTTTCTTCGGATAAACCGATACCTGAAAGCTCAAAATCACGTAGTGCATTTTCAATGGCTTTCTTTTGTGCGACGGAATAAGTCGCAAATTCAGGGCTATTTTTTAAGGATAAATAGGCATTGTATAACCCTTCGTGTTGGCCTACCCAAGTACTGTATTCAGAGAGTAGTGGTAAGCAAGCTTGGTACGCATCACGTAATTCAGGGCTGTTTTTAACTGAATTTAAATGGGAGATTGGTGACCAAGCACGACTTAAGTGTTCGCCTGCTTCAGAAAGCGGTTCAATAAAGTTTTCCCAAGTAAAGTGCGGTTGTTTTAAAACTTGTTCAATGGCTTGACGATTTTCTTCGATGAGTTTTTGGATTGCTGGTTGAATATGCTCCGGTTTGATTTGAGAAAACGGAGGTAAGACTTCAATATGAAGTAATGGATTAGACATAAATATTCCTTTTGCTAATAGTTTCTTTAATAAATTGCGGCAAATTCTATAATATCAAGGTTGAAAAATCTAAAAAATCAGTGATAATTGCGTATCACTTTTATTTAGGATTTATGATGGACGGCACTTCCTTTTTTTCTATTATCATTTTTTCTGGCATCATTGCTCTTGCGATCGTTGTAGGTGTTGTTTCACTTAAGTTTTTCCCAAAAACTTCTTTAACCAAGGCTATGTATGTTGCTCTTGGATGCATTTCTTTAATATTAGGTGTTATTGGTATTTTTTTACCTATTCTTCCGACAACACCTTTTTTACTGCTTACACTTTATTCTTTTGCGAAAGGTTCTTCTCGTTTAGAGCAATGGTTTTTAGGGACGAAGCTTTATCAAAAGCACCTAAAATCCTTTAATGAACGTCGTGCATTGACGAAAAAAGCAAAAATTTCTATTCTAACGTTTTCAACCACAATGCTTTTAATTGGCTTTTATTTTACCCCAAGCGTTGTGGGTCGAACGATCATTGCCATTTTAATTGCGGTAAAATATTGGTTCTTTTTCTTTTGGATTAAAACAGAAGACGTTAAAAATGGATAATTCTTTCCTTAATTGGCTTAAAAGTGCGGTCATTTTCGGTATCGTTTTTGGATTGAGTGCTTGTGATAAATTAAACAGCCCTAAATCTACAAATACGGCAACGGAAGAGCAACCAACACAAAGCCAGTCTATCAAACAAGAGAATAGTTCAAAACCGAATCGTACATTACTGACTCGGGCGTTTACTCATCCTCCTTCTTTTGAGCCTTGGTTTGTTCGTTATCCAGAACAAGAGGGCTTATTACGTGATTTGTATGAAGGTTTAACCGCTTATGATCCGGAAGGGAGAATCGTGCCGGGTATCGCAGAAAGTTGGAAAACAAAAGACAACAAAACCTGGATCTTTACCTTGCGTGAAGGGCTTCGTTGGTCAAATGGTGATCCCTTAGTTGCCCAAGATGTCATGCTTTCTTGGCAAGCACTGTCTCAATCAAATAGTCCATTAAGATCTTATTTGGCTTATCTCAACCTAAAAAATGCGAAAGGCGTTTTAGAGAAAAATAAACCTTTTAGGAGCTTAGGAATTTATGCGGAAAATGACCGCACTTTACGCATTGAGCTCGATAAAGCAACGCCTTATTTACCGGAAATGTTGGCGCATATCAGCCTTATGCCTCAATATCGCGATCCTGATTCCCCGGTGACAAACGGGGCTTATATGATCGAAAGCGAAAGTGTGAAAAGCATACACTTAACTAAAAATCCCTATTATTGGCAGAAAAATAATGTGGCTTTTGAACGTGTAGAATATTTGCCTTTTATCGCCACTAAATTATCTGACTTTGATGTGGTGCTTGATGTACCAGAAGTGCACGCGGACCTTCAACATTTCCCACAGCTTTGCAGTTATTTTTATGAATTTAATCTCAACGATCCTAAAGTTGCTAAGGCCGATGTGCGTAAGGCGATTGCTTCGTTGGTCTCTGTGACCAATATCGTGAATAATGAGATTCCCGCGGCAATTCCGAGTTCGTATTTTTTACCGAAAGCCATGTTAAATGGACAAGATTCAAGATGGGAGCCTGTTGTTGCCGAGCAATTATTGGCTCAAAATAAAATTGATGAAAGACATCCATTGCATTTAAATGTGCTTTATGATGATGCGCCATTGCATGTGAATATCGCACAGCGCTTAGTGGGGCAATTGACTCAATCAGATATGTTGCGCGTGGATGCCCAACCAGTCAATTGGCAAACATTACAAATGAAACGGCAAAAAGGTGATTTCCAAGTCATTCGTTCTGGCTGGTGTGCGGACTTTAATCATCCGATGGCATTTTTGGGCTTGTTCTATTCTAAAAGTCCGGATAACAAAAATGGCTATGCTAATGCGGAATATGACCAACTTTTTGAGCAAGCATTGAAAAGCTTAAATGAAAAAGAGCGGTCAGAAATTTACTTAAAATTAAGTGAGAAGATCCAACAGGAAAACCTTGCTTTACCGCTTTTCCAATACACCACGCCAGTTTATCTTTCTCCAACTATTATGGGGGCGAAGAAAAATCCAGTGGGCGTCATTTACAGTAAGGATCTATGGCGAAAAGTTTAAAGCTAAAGCTGATTAAGAAAGTTGTTCATAATGTGGTGAACAACTTTTTTATTAAATTTCAACAAAAGTGCAAAGTAACACTCTTTACTTTTTATTTTTATACGATACAATACACAACAAATCAACCTAGAGGGAAATCCTTATGTTAAAAATGAATGATTTGGTTAAGCTTAGTCAGACACCAAAATCCACGGTGCTGTACTATGTAAAAGAAGGTTTGTTGCCAGAACCAGTAAAAGATAAACCGAATTTTCATCTCTATGATGAATATTGTGTAGAGTTGCTCAGTTTTATTAAATATCTACAAAGCAATTTCAATGCGACGATTTCACAAATTAAAGCACTTTTTGCTCATCCTCATTTTGATTGGAATAATCCTTATGAAAGCCTTATTGGATTATTGGATATCATCATGGGCGCTGAAAATGAAGTGTTCACTATTGAGCAATTATGTGAAGAATTTCATCTTTCTGCTAAACAAATCGAAGACATGGTAGCGGAAGGATTATTGAATCCTCGTGAAGGCATTTTTACAGCAAAAGAACGTGATATTTTGGCGATCTTGGCTCGTTGTGATGAAGCCGAAATGGATGTAGTGAAAGCTTATTTAGCCGCAGCAAAAATGTTAGCGGAAAAAGAAGTGAATGTGACTTTAGCGGCATTAGCCAATAGCGAACAAAAAGATGAAAAATTAAAACACTTATTTGATTTATTGTTGGTGTTAAAACCTTATCTCTTGAATATGAAAACCTTTAATCTTTATCAAGCGGAGAGTGCGAAATGAAACTCTTAAAATATGCTGGCTTTATACCTTATTTAGCCATTGCCTTTATTAATGCCAGTGTGGATTTAGCACATAAAATTACCATTCAAAATGTATTACTGAAAAGTTTTTCAGGCGAGAGTTTGGTAGTTTTAACGGCATTAATTAATGCGATGATTTTATTGCCGTTTATTTTCTTATTTTCCCCTTCGGCATTTATTAATGATAAGTTTTCTCGCACCAATGTGATTCGTTATAGCAGTTTGGCGGCTGTGGTGATCAGTGCTGGGATTTTATTGAGTTATATGACGGGCATGTTTGCTATTTCCTTTGTACTGACATTGATTTTGGCAGCGCAAAGTGCGGTCTATTCTCCGGCCAAATATAGCATTATTAAATCGATTGTGGGTACTGAAAATATCGGTATGGCAAATGGTGTCATTCAAGCGCTCACCATTGTGGCCATTCTATTTAGTTCTTTTGCTTTTTCTTTCTTCTTTGAAGCGCATTATGTGGCATCAGATGATCCGAATGAAGTATTACAAAGTGTTTGGGTGATTGGTGTGGCGTTAGTATTGCTGAGTACATTAGAAGCCTATTTTGCTTTTAAAATCCCATTCTTTAAGCAAGAAGCTGAAAATACAGATGGTCAGTTTGATATGAGAAAATACCTTTCTTTAGGGTATTTAAAAGATAACGTTCGCACATTAAAAGCAGATCAAAATATTTGGTTGAGTGTTATTGGATTAAGCCTGTTTTGGGGCGTGTCACAAATTATTGTGGCGGCATTCCCTGCGCATTATAAAGCAATGTTCAATGAAGATAATGCAGTTGTCATTCAAGCGATTCTTGCGGTGAGTGGCATAGGGCTTGCACTTGGTTCATATCTTGCAGGACGCGCTTCTCGTTTGCATATTGAGTTAGGTATTGTTCCGCTTGGTGCGCTGGGTATTTGTGTGTCGTTATTCTTCTTAACTCTAGCCCAAAGTGGAGTGGTATTAGCTCTTTGTTCTTTTGTCTTTGGTTTCTCTGGCGGTTTATTGATCGTGCCATTGAATGCGACTATTCAGTATTTCGCACCGGAGAAAATCAGCGGCAAAATCATGGCAGGTAACAACTTTGTACAAAACGTGTTTATGGTAGTGTTTTTGCTATTAAGCATTGTTTTTGTGCAACTTAATGTTTCGACTCAAGGTTTATTTTTAGTGACTTCTGCTACATGTTTTGCGGCAAGTTTATATACCATGTCGAAAGTGCCTCATTTATTTACGCGTTTATTCTTGCTCTTTGCGTTAAAAGCGAATTACCGTTTTCATGTGGATGGCTTAAAAAATCTTCCACAAAGTGGTGGAGTTCTATTATTAGGCAACCATATTAGCTGGATTGACTGGTTGGTGTTACAAGCGGCTAGCCCTCGTGCGATTAAATTTGTGATGTATCGTCCGATTTACAACAAATGGTATCTCACTTGGTTCTTCCGTATTTTCAAAGTCATCCCAATTGGTGGCGGTTCAAGCCGAGAATCTATTGAAACCATTCGTGAATATTTAGCGCGTGGCGAAGTGGTGGCTTTATTCCCAGAAGGCCATATCAGCTATAACGGTCAAATTAATGAGTTCCAAAAAGGCTTTGAGCACGTATTAAAAGATTTAGAGAATGTGACAACTGTTCCTTTCTATTTACGTGGATTATGGGGCAGCAGCTTCTCTCGTGCGGATTCTTTCTATAAGAATTTAACTAAACGCCAAGGCAAGCGTGAAATTTTAGTGGCATTTGGTAAACCAATTCATGGCTTTATTGATGCGACAGCGATGAAGCAAAAAGTACTCGAACTTTCTTTCTCCGTATGGGAAAAAGTCATGAGTAAACGTAAACCGCTGATGCATCATTGGTTGAATTCAGCAAAATCGAATTTATTCAAAGAAGCTACCGTAGATGCACAAGGCACTAAACTGAATAACCTGAAATTTATTGCTGCAGTGCTAATGTTTGTGAAAACCTTGAAAGCAGCTTTAGGGAATGAAAAAAATATCGGTGTGTTATTACCAAGTTCATCAATCGGGGCAATTATCAATATGACCTTGATGGTGATGGGCAAAGTACCGGTAAATTTAAACTACACGTTAAGTCCAGAGGTGATGGAAAAAGCGTTGAAAAAAGCCAATATTTCGCAAGTCATTACCTCTGAAAAATTCTTGGATAAGTTGAACGCAAAAGGTTTTGATTTTAGTCAAGTGGTGGCTGATAAAGCCCTCTTTATGGAAAATTTAGGGAAATCAATCACTAAAGCGAATAAAGTGCGGTCATTTTTAACCGCGTTTTTGGCGCCACAATGGTGGATTAAATTATGTTACTTTGCAGACGTAAGCTTGGAAGATACTGCAACCATCTTATTCAGTAGTGGCAGTGAAGGTGATCCAAAAGGCATTGAATTAAGCCATAAAAACTTACTGACAAATATTAAACAGATCGGTGAATTATTAAACTTCCACAGAGATGATGTGATTTTGAATTCCTTACCAATTTTCCACTCATTCGGCTTAACAGTGACAACTTTATTGCCATTGTGTGAAGGCATTAAAATGGTAAGTGTAGCGGATCCGACAGATGGGGCGACAGTAGGAAAAATGTGTGCTCGACATCGGGTGAGTATTTTATTTGGTACTTCAACTTTCTTTAGATTGTATGTACGCAATAAGAAATTCCATCCGTTAATGCTACAAAACGTACGTATGGTTATTGCGGGCGCCGAAAAATTGAAAGCGGATGTAAAAGAAGCCTTCAAACTTAAATTTGGCTTGGAAATTTACGAAGGTTATGGCGCAACTGAAACAGCACCGGTAGCCAGTGTAAATATGCCTAATTTACTTGATCCAGAAACCTTACAAGAATTTACCTTCAATCAAGCTGGTACGGTAGGTATGCCATTACCGGGCACCATTATTAAAATTGTGGATCCGGAAAGCTTGCAAGAATTACCCGTCGGCGAAGACGGTTTGATCTTGATTGGTGGTGGACAAGTCATGAAAGGTTATTTGAATGCACCAGAAAAAACAGCGGAAGTGATTGTTGAAATTGACGGTGTACGTTATTACAAAACTGGCGATAAAGGCCATATCGATCATAATGGCTTTATTACCATTGTGGATCGTTATTCTCGATTTGCTAAAGTTGGCGGTGAAATGATCAGCCTCGGTAGCGTGGAAGAGAAACTTTCACAAGTATTTGATGAGGAAAATCAATTTGTAGCCGTTGCCTTGAGCGATGACAAAAAAGGCGAGATCATTGTACTTTTAATTAAGTCTGCGCTTTCTTTAGACGAGATTAATGAACGCATTAAAGGATTAAATGTACCGCCGATTATGCTACCAAGCCAAGTTTTCTTAGTGAATGAAATCCCGATGCTCGGAAGCGGTAAAGTGGATTTCAAAGGTGCGAAGAACCTGGCGATGAGTTTGGTTAAGTAAAGAAAATCATCATAAATAAAAGAGCGGTCAATTTGACCGCTCTTTTTGTTATTTAATGAACCTTATTTAGGTGTTTTTCAGCATCTTTAACCTTACATCAACGTACCGACATATTTTAACATGACCCCAGCAGCAATAGCTGAACCAATTACACCAGCAACGTTTGGACCCATCGCGTGCATAAGTAGGAAGTTTTGGTTATCCGCTTCCAACCCGATTTTGTTAGAAACACGAGCTGCCATAGGAACGGCAGATACACCAGCAGAACCAATAAGCGGGTTAATTTTGTTTTTGCTGAATTTATTCATCAATTTTGCCATTAATACACCGCTACCTGTACCGATTCCGAAAGCAATTACACCAAGAATTAAAATGCCAAGCGTTTGTGGTTGTAGGAATTTATCTGCAATCAGCTTAGAACCTACAGATAAGCCAAGCACGATAGTCACAATGTTAATCAAGGCATTTTGAGTGGTGTCGCTTAAACGTTCTACAACGCCACTGACGCGCATGAGATTACCGAAACAGAACATCCCGAGTAATGGCGCGGCATCTGGTAAGAGTAAGCCAACAAGTAAGAGCAAAATAACAGGGAATAAGATTTTTTCCCGATTGCTCACATGACGTAATTGTGTCATGCGAATTTTGCGTTCTTCTTCGGTGGTTAACGCTTTCATAATAGGTGGTTGAATCAGCGGTACTAACGCCATATAGGAATAAGCCGCTACAGCAATAGCACCAAGCAATTCAGGTGCGAGCTTACTGGTCAGATAAATTGCAGTCGGGCCATCCGCACCACCGATAATACCGATAGACGCGGCTTGAGGTAGCGTAAATTCGATAATGCCGAAATAATTTAAGGCTAACGCACCAAGCACGGTAGCAAAAATACCGAATTGTGCAGCCGCACCAAGTAGCAATGTTTTTGGATTGGCTAATAACGGACCAAAGTCTGTCATAGCACCCACGCCCATAAAAATAACCAATGGTGCAATGCCGTATCCAATCGCAACTTTATAGAATAAAGCCAAAATACCGGCGCTGTAACCCATGTCCACAGATAAAGCTTCTAATTGATTTATCATGGATATTGGCGCGGAAGTCATCGTTGTTTTAATCGCAGCAAGATCGGGTGAAACACCCAGCTGTGCAGCGATTACCGCAATTTGCTCAGGTGAGCCGAGATGAAGAAAATTCTCTAATGCTGTCATGGCTAACCCTGCTTCAGGAATATTTGACAATAATCCGCCGAAACCAATTGGTAGCAACAGCAAAGGTTCAAATTTGCGCGAAATGGCAAGCCACAGCAACAGCAGGCTCACAGCGATCATTACTGCTTGCCCCCATTGCAGATGGAATATGCCCATCCCTTTAATTAACGCAATAATACTCTCCATATACCATTCCTTATGCTAAGGTCATCACGGTGTCACCCACCGCGACAGCATCACCAGCTTTAACGCAAATGCCGCGTACGGTACCAGCCTGTGCAGCTTTCACTTCGGTTTCCATTTTCATAGCTTCGAGAATGAATAATACATCGCCAGCTGCTACGGTTTGACCTTCTGTTGCAACAACTTTCCAAATATTACCCGCCATCGGCGCCGTTACAGGTGTACCACCCGTTGCTAGAGCAGGAGCCGCTTGTGGCGCAGCTTGCGGAGCTGTAGTCGCGACATGAGAAATATCACCGCCTTCGCTTACTTTCACCACAAAAGCTTTACCTTCCAATTCCACGGTATAAACAGCGGAGCCAGAAGCAGATGGTGCAGCTTTAGAAACAGGTTTATTTTCCACCGCACTTTCATTGCCGGTAGGGGCTGGTTCAAAGGCTGCAGGGTTGTTGCGGTTTTCTAAGAATTTCCATGCAATTTGAGGGAAGAGCGCCACGATTAAAGCATCATCTACGGCGTTGTCTGCCAATTTCACGCCTTTCGCTTTAGCTTGTTCTACAACGTCAGCTTCAATTTTTGCCATTTCAGGCGCAATGTGATCGGCAGGACGGTCAGTTACTGGCGCAGCACCTTCCAATACTCGAGCTTGCAACGCGCTATCTACCGGCGCAGGCGTTTTACCGTATTCACCTTTTAAAATACCAGCTGTTTCTTTGGCGATGGTTTTGTAGCGTTCGCCAGTAAGTACGTTAATAACCGACTGTGTACCAACAATTTGAGAGGTTGGGGTAACAAGTGGAATGTAACCCAAGTCTTTGCGCACGCGTGGGATTTCTTCTAACACCAAATCTAATTTGTCAGAGGCATTTTGTTGTTTTAATTGATTTTCTAAGTTGGTAAGCATGCCGCCCGGTACTTGTGCCACTAAAATACGGCTATCAATACCACGTAATTGACCTTCAAATTTAGCGTATTTTTTACGTACATTACGGAAATAGGCAGCAATTTTTTCCAAACGAGGAATATCTAAACCAGTGTCATACTCAGTGCCTTGCAAGGTGGCAACTAGGGATTCAGTTGCAGGGTGACCATAAGTACCTGACATAGAAGAAATTGCCGTATCAATACCATCTACACCAGCTTCAACCGCTTTTAATAACGCCATTTCTGCCATACCAGTGGTTGAGTGGCAGTGTAAATGCAATTCTACGTCAAAACGTTTTTTGATTTCGCGTACTAAGTCTGCCGCCGCCATTGGATTTAAAATACCTGACATGTCTTTGATGACCAAGCTGTCGATACCGATTTCAAGTAATTGTTCTGTGGTGTCGAGCCAGGTTTGCATCGTATGAACTGGGCTTGTGGTATAACTTAATGTCCCTTGAGCATGACCACCAAATTTACGTACTGCTTGCAACGCTGCTTTCATGTTACGCGGGTCATTGAGTGCATCGAATACGCGGAAAACATCCATACCATTCGCTACACAACGTTCTACGAAACGTTCTACAACGTCATCAGCATAGTGACGATAGCCTAATAGGTTTTGACCACGTAATAACATTTGTAATGGGGTTTTTGGACAGGCTTTTTTCAATTCACGCAAACGAACCCACGGATCTTCACCCAAGAAGCGAATACAGCTATCAAATGTAGCACCGCCCCAAGCTTCCAATGACCAATAGCCTATATCATCTAATTCATGAGCAATTGGCAACATATCATCAAGACGCAAGCGAGTTGCGAAAAGTGATTGGTGGGCATCACGAAGCACCAGTTCTGTCATTTTAATTTTTTTAGTCATAGTAAAATCCTTATGTTATTTGAACTGTTGGGTACGGCGATGGTGTGCGATAGCCGCTGCAATCACAGGACGTAAACGCTCAAAATCGTCAGTTGGTGCCGCAGAAAGTGCGGTTGAATTTGGGGAAGTTTTGGGTTCGGGTTGAGGTTCAGGAAAGAATCGATTGATAAGTTTAGACATCACCCCAATTGCCCAAATTAAAATGAGCAAAAAGACCAACACAAAACCCATCCCTGAAAACATCAGATTAATTCCTTCGCCTATAAGCTCTGAGGGAGTCATCATTTTTCTTCCTTATTTGTTTGAAAAAATGGACAATTTTATTCTAATCGATCTGTTCAAATAAAACTGTGATGAAGATCATAATTTGAAATATAGGCACACAATAAAAGGGGGAAATGTGCGGTTGATTTTGACGATATTTTTGCGTTAGCTAAATATTATTAATGAGTCATCTCTCTTAGACATAATTTATATAAAGTTTATAAAAACTAAAAGGACTAAGTCCTGCAGTTACAGAACTTAGCCCTTGAATTAAATCAATCTTGCTTTATTGATAGGAAGGAAAATTATTCTACTTTTACAATCCAGCCTTCAGGTGCTTCCACATCACCGAATTGGATACCGGTTAACTCGTTGTAAAGCTTACGTGTAACAGGACCTACTTCAGTTTCTGAATAGAACACGTGGAATTTGCCTTTGTGTTGAATACCGCCTACTGGCGTAATCACTGCGGCAGTACCACAAGCTCCTGCTTCTGCAAATTGATCAAGTTGATCGATATACACATCACCTTCAATTGCTTCCATACCTAAACGCTCTTTTGCAATATGAAGTAATGAGTATTTGGTGATACTTGGTAAAATGGATTCAGATGCTGGTGTGATAAATTTGTTATCTTTAGTGATACCAAAGAAGTTTGCCGCACCCACTTCTTCAATTTTAGTATGTGTTTTTGGATCGAGATAGATCGCATCAGCGAATTTACGTTCTGGCGTACCTTCTTCTGTGGCTAGTTCATGTGGAAGCAAACTTGCTGCATAGTTACCACCTACTTTTACACCACCAGTACCCATAGGCGCAGCGCGGTCGTAATCAGTCGTAATGAAGTTAGATGGTGCTAAACCACCTTTGAAATAAGCGCCTACAGGGCAGCAGAATACAGAGAAAATAAATTCAGGTGCGGTTTTTACACCAATATTCGGGCCGGTCCCAAAGAGAAATGGACGTAAATATAACGTCGCACCAGAACCGTAAGGGCCTAACCATTCTTGGTTTGCTTTCACCACTTCTTTACAAGCACGGATAAATAATTCTGTAGGCACTTGTGGCATTAATAAGCGATCAGAGGTATGTTGCATGCGTTTTGCATTTTGATCAGGACGGAATAAGTTGATTGAACCATCTTTACAACGATAGGCTTTTAAGCCTTCAAAGCATTGTTGACCGTAGTGAATTGCAGTTGAACCTTCGTGGATATGTAGCATATTATCGGTGGTGAGTTTACCTTCATCCCATTTACCATCTTTCCAATGTGCGATGAATCGGTAATCTGTTTTGATATAACTAAATCCAAGATTGTTCCAGTCTAAGTCTTTCATTTTGCTTCCTTAATTTGTATAAATAATTTTATGAATGGAAATGCAGTTAATCTACACCATTACGATAACTATGAAAACCTTTAAACACAAAAATATTGTGATTTCTCAAAATTTTTATTGGATTTTCAAATTTGTGAAGTTGGTCAGGAAATAAAATTTTGCTTATGTTAGAATGCTAAGAATAAAAAAACGCCGCTCGAAACGAGCAGCGCTTAACCAGAATGGTTTAATATATATAGGAAGTAAATGAGTAACTTAATTGTTACTCCAGCTCGGAGAACCGAACTATATGCAAACACAACATCATACTTAAGTCTGAAACTCATTAACTTGTAAGGAATTACCAATCATTAAGTATGGGTGTATTGTAGGTAGAAGGTGATGGAAGGACAAATGATGTTTTTTTATTTGACGCATAAAAAAAACTAATCCGAATTGAACTTTTATTATTATAAACTAAAATTTAGCTGTTGGGAAGAATTATGTATAAACGTTTGCCTCCCTTGAATTCATTAAAGTCTTTCGAGTCTGCTGCACGACATTTAAGCTTCACAAAAGCGGCAGATGAACTTTTTGTGACACAAGCCGCAGTGAGCCATCAAATAAAATTATTAGAAGATTTTTTAGGTGTTGAGCTTTTTATTCGAAAAAATCGTTCACTCGAATTGACGGAATTTGGGAAAGCCTACTTTGTTGATATCAATAAAATATTACGAAAATTAAATGAAGCAACCGAACGTTTATTAACGCTTAAAGCTGAACCACATTTGGCAATTAGCGTACCACAAACCTTTGGTATTCAATGGCTTGTGCCACATTTGAGTGATTTTAATAAGCAACACCCTGAAATTGAGGTACGCTTGAAGGGCGTCGATCAAGATGAAGGTTTATTGAATAAAGAAATTGATATTGCCATTTATTATGGAAAAGGTGATTGGGAAAATTTACAGGTCGATCGTTTAGGCGAAGAAAATCTCGTGATTTTAGCCGCGCCTTCATTGCTTGAGAAAATACCAGTAAGTTGTCCTAATGATTTGAAAAAGCATACGCTGATTCATACGCATACTCGAGATAACTGGCAAGCGATGGCGGATTATCTCAAATTAGATGATTTGAATATTCAGCAAGGTCCGTTATTTAGCCATACTTTTATGGCATTGCAAGCGGCCGTTCATGGGCAGGGTATTGCGTTAGCTAATCGTATTTTGGCTCAGCAAGAAATTGAAAACGGTCATTTGCAAATTGTGTTACCAACCGAATTGCGGGATCCAAAATCATTCTATGTGGTCAATCATTTAGATCGTTTAGATGATGAACAAATTCAAGCCTTTAGAAAATGGATTAAAGATTCAATTAAATTAGGAAAACATGAATAAATTAGCCTTATATTGTCGAATTGGCTTTGAAAAAGAAGTCGCCGCAGAAATTACTGACCGAGCCTCTGAGCGTGGTGTATTTGGTTTTGCTCGCGTAGTAGAAAACAGCGGCTATGTCATTTTTGAATGTTATCAACCGGGTGATGCAGATCGTTTAGCGCGAGAAATCCCTTTTAATCGTTTGATTTTTGCGCGTCAAATGCTCGTTGTTTCAGATCTCTTAGAAAATCTCGATCCTCAAGATCGTATCTCGCCAATTCTTGCTCAATATAAACATATTGCAGAAGACATTAATCTTAAGCAAGCGGTAGAGTTATTTGTCGAAACAGCAGATACCAATGAAGCCAAAGAGCTTTCGACATTTTGCCGAAAATTCACCGTGCCGTTACGTCAAGCGTTGAAAAAACAAGGTTGGTTACAAGGTAAGCCGAATGCAAAGCGCGGTCAGATTTTACATTGTTTTTTCACTCAGCCGAATTGCTGCTATGTAGGGTATTCTTATCTTGGCAATAACTCTACCCATTTTATGGGGATACCACGTTTGAAATTCCCAGCGGATGCGCCAAGCCGTTCAACTTTAAAATTGGAAGAAGCGATTTTAACCTTTATTCCTCGAAATGAAGAAAGTAAACGCTTAAATGAAAATATGGTTGGCGTTGATCTTGGAGCTTGCCCTGGCGGCTGGACCTATCAATTAGTGAAACGTGGTTTATTTGTGTATGCGGTCGATCACGGCAAAATGGCGGCCAGTTTGCATGATACCGGTAGAATAGAACATTGCCCAGAAGACGGATTTAAATTCCAACCACCAAAACGCAAGCATATTGATTGGCTTGTGTGTGATATGGTGGAACAACCAAGCCGCATAGCCAATTTAATCGGAAAATGGCTGATTAACGGCTGGTGCCGAGAAACTATTTTTAACTTGAAATTGCCAATGAAAAAACGTTATCAAGAAGTGATGTTGTGCCTAGAAAATCTTGCAGTGATGTTGGCAGAAAAAGAACTGGAATTTGATATTCAAGCGAAGCATTTGTATCACGATCGCGAAGAGATTACGGTGCATATTGCATTAAAATAGAAGAGACAGTCCTAGGTATTTAGGACTGTCTCCGTTTAATATTGAGTTTAATGCTATCTATAATATTTATAACTTTTTAGTAAGCTCATTATTTCCTTAGATCTTTTTTTATCATGATGTTCTTCTGTTGCATAATGGTACGCATCATATCCGAATTCATTTTTTATGTTTGGCTTGGCGCCATTCTCTAAAAGAACTTCAATAATATCAAGATTTCCATAAAAACAGGCATTTTGAATCGGAGTAAAGTTTAGCTCGCCTTGTTGATTCACATTTGCGCCATTTTCTATTAATAAGATAACATCTTTTTTATTTTGAGAGTTAACTGCTAAGTTTAATAATGTTTCCCCCATGCATCCTAAATCATGTACGGAAGTAATAGGCGAGTAACTGAAAAAAGTTGGGTGATCTTGATATTTTAAAAAAAGTTTTGTTAAATCGTCATTCATAATTGCTCTCTAAATCATCTAATCTGGTCAAAGTAGGATAAATCCTGCTTTACCCCTCGTTTTAATGTAAATGCTATTTGTAATTTTGATAGTTTGTTGAGGTCACAACTAATTAATGATTATTCAAATTTTTCTAGCATCATTTTTCTTAATTTTGTAAGATTTTTTGATGAATTATTTTTAAGTGCTAGATAAATTTCATTGTCAACTCTATTTTGAGTTAATAGCATGTTTTCAATATAAGGTATAACTTTCACAGAGTTAATTGAAATCAAGAATGCAATTATCTCATTGTATATGTAAGAATTTATATTGATTTGATTTAGTCTGTTAATTAATAATAGCTCAATTGATTTTGATTTATAGTGTTTTTCTCTTAATGAATATAAAATCCATGAAATAATTTGTGATTTTTCGCTATTTAAGTTTTTTATTAGGTATTTTTTTATATAGTTTCTGTGGGGGAAGTATGCAGAACTAAATGCAACAGCTAAAATGATAGAATATCTGTTTATATCCCAAATTAAGTTAATATCCTTTTCTATTTCGTAAAATTCTTTTTCTCCTAAATTATAATGTCGAAATAGATGCCCCAAGGAAAATATTGCTGATGACTTTACACTTATACTTTTATCATGACAAATAGAATAAACTAATATAGATAAAATCTCATTTAATTCAACATCATTAAGCTGTACCTGTATTTGTCCCAAGATAAAAACTGCAATTTCTCTGTGTCGGCTATATCGACTGGCTAAAAGAATATTCTTAATTATATCTCTAATTTCATTATACTGAAAAAATTGTAGTTTTCGGGCTGCTTCATATTGGAAAACCGAATTAGAATTTAGTACTTTGTTCAATAACTCTGTCTTTGATAAATTTTTACATGCTAAAAAAGCATCAAAATCTGAAAAATTTTCGCTTACCATGTCATTTCCTAGTACATTTATCTTTATTATTGCTTAGAGTAACAGCCTTAAATAGAAAAGCAAAGAGCGGTCAAAAAAACGTTAAATTTTTTGACCGCTCTTTTTATTAAGGCATTTATTTATTGGCTAAAATCACTGCGCGAGTTGGGGCTTGATAGCCTTCGATGGTTTTACTGTGATCATTTGGATCTAAGAAATCAATCAAACTTTCATTTTCTAACCAATCAGTTTTACGTTGTTCTTCTAATGTTGTGGTGGCGACATCCACACAACGCACGTTAGTAAACCCGACTTTTTCTAACCAATTAATGAGTGCAGCAACAGAAGGAATAAAATACACGTTCTTCATTTTTGCATAGCGATCTGAAGGCACTAATACCGTATTCACATCACCATCAACTACTAAGGTTTCTAAGACGAGCTCGCCACCTTTTACTAATTGATTTTTTAGTTGAGTGAGATGATCGAGCGGTGATTTACGGTGATAGAGTACGCCCATTGAGAATACCATATCAAATGCTGCAAGTGGTTGCATTTCTTCAATGCCTAATGGGATTAAGTTGGCTCGTCGATCATTATTTAATAATTTTCGAACGGCTTCAAATTGGCAGAGAAAAAGTTCGGTTGGATCAATACCAACTACCATTTTTGCACCTTCACCAACCATTCGCCACATATGGTAGCCGCTACCGCAACCTACATCTAAAATTGTACGATCCTTTAATGGTGCAAGATGAGGCAAAACACGATCCCACTTGAAATCAGAACGCCATTCGCAATTTACATGAATATCAAATAAATGATAAGGTCCTTTTCGCCACGGCATCAATTGCTTTAAATGGTGGATAATACGTTGTTTTTCGCCTTCCGAAAGTGGGGAAGTGCGGTCAGATTTCACCGCATTTTTTAAATCGATGGTATCTGCCTGTAAATCAGGGAGAAAGTCCACGATTTTTGACCATTTGGCATAATCACCATGGGTTTGTTTTTCCCATTCTTTTAACTGCAAAGGCAACGTTTCTAGCCAAGCAGATAAATTTGTAGTAGCAATTTGCTGATAAAAAGGACGAAAATCAATCATTATTTTGCTTCCTTATAGGCTTTTTCGGCTTTCTCAAAGGTTTCTTTAACTTCATTTTCTGGTTCGGCAGAAAGGAGAGAAACTACAATAATTGCTAGGCTAGCAAGCGTAAAACCTGGGATCATTTCATAGACGTTAAACCACTCACTGGTTTGAGGAATCACATATTTCCAAGAAAATACGACGATAGCCCCCACAATCATTCCAACTAAAGCTGCAGAAGAAGTCATTCGTTTCCAGAATAAGGAGAAAAGCACCACAGGACCAAATGCAGAACCAAAGCCTGCCCAGGCGAATTCAACGAGTTTTAATACTTTGCTGTTTTCATCTTGAGCAATCCAAATTGCAATGCCCGCGATAACTAAAACCATTGCACGACCTAACCAGACTAATTCTTTTTCAGCGGCTTTTGGACGAATAAACCCTTTATAAAAATCTTCAGTAATAGAGCTTGAAGAAATTAATAATTGTGCAGAAAGTGTACTCATTACTGCTGCTAAAATTGCTGAAAGTAGAATACCAGCAATCCATGGATTAAAGAGCAATTTAGCCAGTTCAATAAACACTTGTTCCGGTTCATTATTTACTACGCTCGCAACACCAGGATTCGCAAAGAAATAAGGGATACCGAAGAAACCGATACCAATCGCACCAGCTAGGCAAATCACCATCCATGTCATACTAATACGGCGTGCTTTGATTAATGATTTCACTGAATAAGCCGCCATAAAACGAGCAAGGATATGTGGCTGACCAAAATAACCTAAGCCCCAAGCGGCTAAACTTAATAAACCTAATGGTGTGGTAGCCGTGAATAAATCGGTGAAGTCTTTATTCGCTGCGATTTCAGCTTGATGGAGTACTTCAGTAAATTGTGATGTATCACCCAAACTTAAAAAGATGAAGAGTGGCGTTAAAATTAAGGCAAAAATCATCAAAGTGGCTTGAATGGTATCAGTCCAACTCACCGCTAAAAATCCACCGATAAAGGTATAAATAATCGTCGCTAATGCGCCGTACCAAATCGCCGTAGAGTAGTCGACAGAAAACAGGTTTTGGAATAATTTCGCGCCTGCAACCACACCGGAAGCACAATAAATCGTGAAGAATGCCAAGATGATTGTTGCAGACACAATTTTTAAGAGATGATGTGATGTGCCAAAGCGATGGTGGAAATATTCCGGTAATGTGAGCGCATTGTTGTTAAATTCGGTATAGATCCGTAAACGACCCGCCACGAGTAACCAGTTAAAATAAGCTCCGAGAATTAAACCAATGGCGATCCAACCTTCTACAAGCCCAGAAACATAAACAGCTCCCGGTAAGCCCATTAATAGCCAGCCTGACATATCAGATGCGCCAGCAGACATGGCTGTCACAAAACTTCCGAGTTTACGGCCACCTAAAATATAATCGGATAAGTTGTTTGTGTAATAATAGGCAAGGACACCGATTAAAATCATGCCGAAAATATAAATACTAAAAGTAATAAGTGTTGGGTCTAAACCAAACATTAAATACACCAAAAAAAGTCATGAAAATTTGAGAAAGGTCATATTTTACCTTATTTGGGTCTATTATTCTATTTTCCTTTTCGATAGACTTATACCATTAAAACTAAGGTCGAAAAAATGGATTCTGTTGAATTATTAATGAATGTTACGCCCAATGAAACCCGCGTTGCGTTGGTGGAAACGGGCGTTTTAAAAGAAGTTCATATTGAACGTCAAGCCAAACGTGGCATCGTGGGGAATATTTATAAAGGGCGAGTAACCCGAGTTTTACCGGGGATGCAGTCCGCGTTTGTGGATATCGGTTTAGAAAAAGCGGCATTTTTACATGCCTCCGATATTGTTTCACATACCGAATGTGTGGATGTGAACGAGCAAAAGCAATTCCGAGCAAAAAGTATTTCTGAACTCGTACGCGAAGGACAGGATATCGTAGTACAAGTGGTAAAAGATCCTTTGGGCACCAAAGGTGCAAGATTAACCACCGATATTACATTGCCTTCTCGTTATCTCGTCTTTATGCCAGAAAATAGCCATGTTGGTGTCTCACAACGTATTGAAAGTGAAGAAGAACGCGCAAGACTAAAAGCGTTAGTTGAGCCTTTTTGTGATGAGTTAGGCGGCTTTATTATTCGTACCGCCACCGAAGGTGCAACGGAAGAAGAGTTACGCCAAGATGCAGAATTTTTAAAACGCTTATGGTGTAAAGTGCTTGAGCGTAAAGGCAAATATCCAACCCGTTCTAAAATTTATGGCGAACCGGCATTACCACAGCGTATTTTGCGTGATTTTATCGGCTCTAATTTAGAGAAAATTCATATTGATTCCAAACTTTGTTTTAACGAAGTGAAAGAATTTACCGATGAATTTATGCCGGAATTAAGTGAAAAATTAATGCTTTATACGGGCAATCAGCCGATTTTTGATATTTATGGCGTAGAACGTGGTATTCAAAATGCACTTGAAAAACGCGTGAATTTAAAATCGGGCGGCTATCTCATTATTGAGCAAACCGAAGCCATGACGACCATTGATATCAATACAGGTGCTTTCGTTGGCCATCGGAATTTAGATGAAACGATTTTTAACACCAATATTGAAGCCACTAAAGCCATTGCACAGCAACTGCAACTGCGTAATTTAGGCGGAATTATCATTATTGATTTTATTGATATGCAAACCGATGAGCATCGCAATCGCGTGATTGAATCCTTGGAAGAAGCCTTATCAAAAGATCGCGTAAAAACGAATGTGAATGGTTTTACTCAACTTGGCTTAGTGGAAATGACGCGTAAACGTACTCGTGAAAGTTTAGAGCACGTTTTGTGTGATGAATGCCCAACTTGTCAAGGTCGTGGACGCGTGAAAACGGTCGAAACAGTATGTTATGAAATTATGCGTGAGATCATTCGTGTTAATCACTTATTCTCGAGTGAACAATTTGTGGTTTATGCCTCTCCAGCTGTGGCGGATTACTTAATCAAAGAAGAATCGCACGGTTTATTGCCAGAGATTGAAATGTTCATCAGCAAACAGGTTCAAGTCAAAACAGAACAGTACTACAACCAAGAACAGTTTGATGTGGTGGTGATGTAAAAGACAAAAGTGCGGTCAATTTTGACCGCACTTTTTATCCTTAAACTTAGATAGAATATGAGTGAATCAAAGGTAATAGAATAATGAAATATGTTTTTGGATATTTTGCGAGTATTCTGGCTTTTTCTTTGATTTATTTTGTGGCTATTTTTTATGTGCAATTTGATGCAGGAGTTAAGTACATAAATTATTTTCTTCTAGCAAAAGAGGCAATAGTAGCAAGTTTGAAACTTCATATCCTCATTCTTCCTATTATATTTCTAACGACTAAAAGAAAAACAAAATAGCATGGTGGAGCACTTTATATTTGTGTGTGAAAGTACTCTGTACAAATTATTTTTTACTTTAACTACTTCAATCTTTCTAACTGTTGAATAATGGCTTCATCAGGTTGTGATTGGATTTTTCGCATCCGCATAAAGAGTAAAGCTGCAGCAATGGTTAATGCAATAATAAACGCGACCCAGAAACCTTTTGCGCCGATGCTTGGAACAATCCAATCCGTGCGTGAAAGAATATAACCAACAGGGATACCTACGCCCCAATAAGCAAGTAACGTGATATAAAGGATAATTTTAGTGTCTTTATAGCCACGTAAAATACCGCTCACAACGACTTGTACTGAATCTGAAAATTGATAAATCGCTGCCATCGCTAATAAGCTGCCTGAAAGGGCTATAACGGTGGCATTATCGCCAACAATTAATGCGGCAATCTCTGCACTAAATACCCAAATCACCAACGCCAATACACTTGCCGCAATCAAGCCAAGAATAATAGCAGCGTGAGCCATGATTTTTGCTTTTTGTGGTGCATGATTACCCAGTTCTTGCGCCACTAAAATGGTTGCCGCCATGGCAATAGACATGGGGAACATAAAGGCTACGGCACTGGTATTTAAGGCAATTTGGTGGCTGGCGACCACATCTGCGCCTAATGGGGAAAGTAATAAACTACTCAAGGCAAACAGTGACACTTCACTACATAGTGCAATCGCGATCGGCAAGCCAAGTGCGGTCAATTTTTTCAGTGTTTTGATATCTGGCTTTTCAATAATCTTTTCAAAGACTTTCAAACTACGTTCGTTATAGTTTTTGGCAGAATAGGTAATCATCAAGATTGCCATCGCCCAGTTGACAATAGCCGTTGCCACACCACAACCGACACCACCCAACGCAGGTGCACCAAATTTACCGTAAATAAACATATAATTTAGCGGAATATTCAGCATTAACCCCATGAAGGTAATCACCATGGCAGGTTTGGTCTTAGCAATGCCATCATTCAAACAGCGGAAATTAATCAGCAATAAATAGGCAGGTAAGCCCCACACCATCGCACGCAAATAATTCATCGTCACATCTGCCATGTGGGCATCCATATTCATAAACTGCAATATGAAATCATTATGATAGATGATGAGTGCAAGGGGTATCATCACTAAAAATGAAATCCAAAGGCCTTGTCTCACTTGGTGAGCAATGCGATGGCGTTGTCCAGATCCATTTAAATAGGAAATTGTTGGTGGCAAGGCGAGTAATAAGCCTTGTCCGAAAAGTACTAAAGGTAGCCAAATGGAGGCACCAATACCGACACCGCCTACATCAGCCGAGCTCACACGCCCCGCCATAATCACATCCACAGTACCCATGCCAGTTTGAGCCAATTGGGCAAGCCCAATCGGTGTCGCAATTCGGATAAGTTTTTGAATATCAATACGGTATTGAGAAAAAAGACGAGAATTCATAAATTTTGCTATAATATTGGAAAAATTTTTAATGAAGGAATAATAATGTTTACAGGTATTGTACAGGGCATCGCCCAAATTCATGCAATTAAAGATAGCGATAATTTTAGAATACAGATCGTAAAATTACCAGCTGAAATGCGAAAAGGCTTAGAAATTGGTGCATCAGTGGCAAATAATGGCGTGTGCTTAACGGTGACTGAAATTCATGGTGATCTTGTGAGCTTTGACTTAATGCAGGAAACCTTGCGCATCACCAATCTCGGCAGCTTAAAAGCAGGGGATTTTGTCAATATTGAACGTGCAATGCAAATGGGCGCTGAAATTGGTGGGCATATTTTATCTGGCCACGTTTATTGTACCGCAAGCGTTTCACAGATTATCGAAAGTGAAAACAATCGTCAGGTTTGGTTTAAATTACCTACTAAAGACGTGATGAAATATATACTCACCAAAGGATTTATCGCGATTGACGGCATCAGTCTTACTATTGGTGAAGTGAAAGACGATGAATTCTGCGTGAATTTAATCCCTGAAACCTTACATAGAACTCTGATTGGCAAACGCCAAATTGGTGATTTAGTGAATATTGAAATTGATCCGCAAACACAGGCAATTGTGGATACAGTGGAACGATATTTAGCAGCTAAAGCTTAGTTGGAATGAAAAAGTGCGGTAGAAAACAATGTTATTTTTTACCGCACTTTTTATTGGATTATATGAGATTAGTTAACTTTAGATTTCTTCGCTTTTTTCCATTTCCAGAATAAGAAAAGCGCTAACGCACCAACAAGGATATAAATCACAAGCTGACCTTTTTGAATTTGTTCGTGTAACCAATCTAAGTTTCTTGCACCGAATTCACCAAGGTAAACCCAAATTGGCACAGAGATAATGGCAGCACAGAAATCAATCAATACAAATCGTGTGTAGCTGACGCGGCGGGTGATGCCTGACACCATATAAATTGGCGCGCGTAATCCTGGAAGGAAACGAGCCACAAATAATACACGGTTGCCGTATTGGGCAAATTTTTCACGCACCATTTTTAAGCGTTGTAAGGTGAGCACTTTGCGCATTGGACGGAAACGAAGAATTCGGGTGCCGTAAATGCGACCAAGCCAATACATACAAGAGTCACCAGCAAGTACGCCGATCATACTGACTAATAACATTAAATGGGAGTTTACGCTTTCAGGATAAAGACCAGCAATTACGCCACCGGATACGAGCGTGATATCTTCTGGAATGGGTACACCAAAGCCACAAATAATAAGAACAAACAGCACCGCCCAATAACCATAATCGGTAAAAAAGCTGATAAGAAATTCCATTTGAAACCCACTTACAATCAGTTAGTTAAAATTAATTAAAAATTGGGGCTTATTTTAATCGCTTTGCCTTGAAAAGCCTAGAAAAAATTTGCTGTGTAAATTTGCATTGTGGGGCTGAATATTTTATAATCCGTCGCTCTCAAAGTTTGTCTTTGAGCAAATTTAGGAAAATTGCTGGGTCGCCTGCAATTTTTTATTTTAAACTTTTAATCAAGAGAACATTAAAATGGCATTTAAATTTAACGCTGAAGTTCGTCAAGCGCAAGGTAAGGGTGCGAGCCGCCGCCTGCGTCACAACGGTCAAATCCCTGCAATCATTTATGGTGGCAGCGAAGCACCTGTTTCAATCATCTTAAATCACGATGAATTAAACAACGCACAAGCTCACGATTCTTTCTATAGCGATGTAATCACTTTAGTGGTTGAAGGTAAAGAAGTTGCAGTGAAAGTTCAAGCAATGCAACGTCACCCATTCAAACCAAAATTGGTTCACATTGACTTCAAACGTGCTTAATTTTTAGCTTGTGATAAGAACACCAATAATGATGAGTTATTGGTGTTTTTTCTTTTCGGGAAAAGTGCGGTCAAATTTGAAATCGTTTTAGGAGTATTTTCCAATGAAGATAGCCTTAGGCATTGAATATAACGGAAAACAGTATTGTGGCTGGCAGCGACAAGAGAAAGTGCGCAGTGTACAAGAAGAATTAGAAAAAGCGTTATCTTTCGTGGCAAATGAAAAAATTGAAGTGTTTTGTGCGGGCAGAACAGACTCTGGTGTGCATGGCACGGGACAAGTCGTGCATTTTGAAACCACAGCAATTCGTCCTGAAAAAGCTTGGGCATTTGGCACGAATGCGAATTTGCCTGATGATATTTCTGTGAGTTGGGCAAAGGTGGTGAATGATGAATTTCATGCCCGTTTTTCGGCAACAGCTCGTCGTTATCGTTATATTTTATATTGTAATAAATTACGTTCAGCCATTTTGCCAGAAGGAATTACCCATTGCCATTTAGATTTGGACGAAAAGAAAATGCACCAAGCGGGGCAGTTTTTATTGGGCGAAAATGATTTTTCCTCTTTCCGTGCGGCACAATGTCAATCGAATACCCCTTGGCGAAATGTGCATCATTTAAATGTGGTGCGAAAAGGGCAGTACATTATTGTGGATATTCAAGCCAATGCTTTTGTGCATCATATGGTACGCAATATTGTGGGAAGCCTGATTGAAGTCGGTGCCGGTAATCAACCTGTTGAGTGGATGAAATGGTTGTTAGAGCAAAAAGATCGTAAATTAGCCGCTCCAACAGCAAAACCTGAAGGCCTGTATTTAGTCAATGTGATTTATCCTGAAAAATTTGCGATTCCACAGAAAAATTTAGGCCCATTGTTTTTAGAAGATAATCTCATCTGACTAGCAAATTTCGCTAAATTATGATTAAATACGCAAACTTTTCTCGTTAATAAAAAAGGTAAAAAATGAGCTGGATTGATAAAATTTTTAGCAAAGGAACCTCTTCCTCTGCATCACGTAAAGCAAACGTGCCAGAAGGGGTTTGGACAAAATGTACCTCTTGCGAACAAGTCCTTTACGGCGAAGAAGTAAAACGTAATTTACATGTTTGCCCAAAATGCGGCCATCATATGCGCATTGATGCTCGTGAGCGCCTTTTAGCCTTATTAGATGAGGGTTCAAGCCAAGAATTGTCGGCTGATTTAGAACCAAAAGATATTCTTAAATTTAAAGATTTAAAAAAATATAAAGATCGTATTACTGCTGCACAAAAAGAAACCGGTGAAAAAGATGCGTTAATCACAATGACCGGTACACTTTACAATATGCCTGTAGTCGTTGCCGCATCTAACTTCAGTTTCATGGGCGGTTCAATGGGCTCTGTTGTGGGTTCAAAATTTGTAAAAGCGGCAGAAAAAGCAATTGAATTAAACTGTCCATTTGTTTGTTTCTCTGCAAGTGGTGGTGCACGTATGCAAGAAGCGCTTTTCTCATTAATGCAAATGGCAAAAACCAGTGCGGTATTAGCGAAAATGCGTGAAAAAGTTGTGCCGTTTATTTCAGTATTAACGGATCCGACATTAGGTGGCGTTTCTGCAAGTTTTGCGATGCTAGGTGATGTGAACATTGCTGAACCAAAAGCATTAATCGGTTTTGCAGGCCCACGTGTTATCGAACAAACTGTACGTGAAAAATTACCGGAAGGCTTCCAACGTAGTGAATTCTTACTCGAGAAAGGGGCGATTGATATGATCGTGAAACGTTCTGAAATGCGTAAAACTTTGGCAAGCGTATTAAGCAAATTAACCAATCAACCTTCACCTTTTGTTGAAGTAGAAATTGTTGAACATGAGTAATACAATGAATTTAAAAGCCACTTCGCCACTCGCTGAGTGGCTTTCTTATTTGGAAAACAGTCACTTTAAAGCTATTGATTTAGGGCTGGATCGTATTAAATCTGTGGCAGAAGAATTGGATCTTTTGAATCCCGCACCTTATGTGATCACGGTGGGGGGGACAAATGGTAAAGGCACAACGTGCCGTTTGCTTGAAACAATTTTGTTAAATCACGGTTTGCGTGTGGGCGTGTATTCCTCACCTCATTTATTGCGTTATAACGAACGTGTTCGTATTCAAAATCAAGACTTGCCAGATGAAATGCATACCGCTTCTTTTGATTTCATCGAAAAGCATAAAACGCAGTCCCTCACTTATTTTGAATTTAGCACTTTATCAGCTTTGCATTTATTCAAACAAGCGAAGCTTGATGTCGTCATTTTAGAAGTAGGGCTTGGTGGACGCTTAGATGCAACCAATATTGTCGATAATGATCTGGCAGTTATCACCAGTATTGATATTGATCATACGGATTTTCTGGGTTCAACTCGCGAAGAAATTGGTTTTGAAAAAGCGGGTATTTTCCGTGCGAATAAACCGGTTGTGATTGGTGAACCCAATGTCCCGCAACCTATGCTAGAACAAGCGGAGATGTTACATTGCCACGTTTCACGCCGAGATGTTACTTGGTCGTTTAAAGCCAATGAGCAAACTTGGATGTGGCAGAGCAACAAAGTGCGGTTAGAAAATCTGCCGTTTTGCCAAATTCCATTAGCTAATGCCGCAACAGCTTTGGCAGCTGTTGAACAGCTGCCTTTTGATATTTCTGTCGAGACCATCAAACGTTCATTAATTGAAGTGGAATTGGTGGGTCGTTTCCAACAATTGAAAGGTAATCAATTAGAAAAATTGGCAGAACGCTTGAATGTATCTTATTCACAGTTGCCAAAAGTGATCATCGATGTTGGGCATAATCCTCATGCAGCAAAATATTTAGCCGAGAAATTGACCGCGCTTAAAGCACAAATATCAGGTCGCATTATTGCCGTTTGCGGAATGTTAAAAGATAAAGATGCCGAGTCGGTGTTTACCCAACTTACTTCCGTTATTGACCAATGGCATTGTGTCACATTAGGTGGCTACCGTGGTCAATCGGGTGATGACTTGAATGCAAAATTAACATCAGTTTACCCATCAGCAAAAAGTGTTTCTGAAGATTCTGTAGTTGAAGGTGTGCAAAGTGCGGTTAAAAATGCAGACAAAAATGACATTGTGCTGGTATTTGGATCTTTCCACACCGTAGGAGAATTTTTAGAATATTTAGCATAATGGGTGTGCAAAGTAAAAAGGCTGACAAAATGTCAGCCTTTCTTTTTATATTTTATTAGTGAAGGTATTTAACAAGGTTTAAGAACATTTTTAAAATACCATTATTTAATAAGTCGATAAAGAACGCCCCTACCATTGGTACGATTAAGAACGCTTTGTGAGAAGGTCCGAAACGACTAGTAATCGCTTGCATGTTAGCAATGGCTGTTGGTGTTGCACCGAGACCGAAACCACAGTGACCCGCACTTAATACAATCGCATCATAATCTTTACCCATAATACGGTATGTGACGTAGATGGCGAAGAAAGCCATGAAGGCAACTTGAACCGCTAAGATAATGAGTACATCTGCTGCAAGACCTACCAATTCCCAAAGTTTGAGAGACATTAAGGCGATGGCTAAGAAGATAGATAAACCTACACTACCTAATACGTCAATCGCTGAATCAGCCACTTGGAATTTGAATAAGTGGGTTAAGCTGTTACGAATAATTACACCAGTAAACAAACACCATACGAATGTTGGTAATTGCATTTGTGTACCTTTTGTTAAGCCATCTAAGTATTGACCGATGAGTAAACATAAAGAAAGCATTGCGATGGTCTCAATGATTGAGCGCGCATTTATTTTACGTTTGTAAGTCGGGTGTTCAAATGCCTCTTGTACGTCATCGACTTCATCATTCTCTGGGTTTTCACCTTGTTTTTGACGATTTAATAAATAACGAGATACTGGACCACCTAAGACACCACCGAAGACTAAACCGAATGTGGCACATGCCATGGCAATTTCTGTTGCAGCAGGTAGGTTAAATTCTTTGGTGAATGTTTCTGCCCAAGCTGCGCCTGTACCATGACCACCCGTTAAGGTAACAGAACCTGCAAGTAAACCGTAAGCAGGATCAATACCTAATAATTGAGTACCTAAAATACCGATGGCATTTTGGAAAACAATGAGAAGGGCAGCGACAAGTAGGAAGATAACTAATGGTTTTCCGCCTTTAACTAAGCGGGCAAAGTTTGCACTTAAACCGATAGAGGAGAAGAATACCAACATCATCGATGTTTTTAAGCTTTCCTCAAAGGTAAATGAGGTGCCGTTTACTTTGTATAAAATGGTTAATGCAATAGCCACAATAAAGCCACCAACAACAGGCTCAGGGATATTGAATGTTTGTAAAACGCGAATACGTTTTACTAGAAAATAACCAAGTAATAACACAAAGCTTGCTAAAGCAAGTGTTTGATAGGTATCAAAAACAATATTCACGAAATATCCTCCTATTTAGTTTGGTTTCGAGAATTCTTATGAGTTGTGTTCGGGTTCAACTACCACAATATCAACATTGCTATGTAATCCACGTGGTAATTGGGAGCCTTTTCTGCCGCGTTCCGCACGGAATTTTTGCAGATCTTCCGGTTTTAATGTGATTTTTCGTTTACCGGAATGGAATTCAAGGCTAGCTTGCTCTGAAATTAAGAACAATTTCACCAATAATTCTGACCGCGCTTTTGCATTCGCTGCTGGAATACTGATGATTTTGTTGCCTTTCCCTTTTGATAATGCCGGTAAATCCCGTACCGGAAAAATCAGCATTCGACCCGCTGAAGTGAGGGACACAAGAAGTGAGGCCGACTCGGAAAGTGTCTCAGGTTTCAAGACTTTCGCATTTTCTGGCAAAGAAATCAAGGCTTTTCCTGCTTTATTACGTGCAATTAAATCTTCAAATTTACAAATAAAACCATATCCTGCATCTGATGCCATCAATAATTCTTGTTTTTCAGGTTCCATAATAACCTGTTCAATAGTCGCACCTGCCGGTAATGTAAGTTTACCGGTGAGCGGTTCACCTTGTGAACGCGCAGAAGGCAAGCTTAATGGATCTAAAGCGTAGCTACGACCAGTACTATCAATAAAGATTACGGGTTGATTGCTTTTACCGCAAGCGTGAGCCAGATATTTATCGCCTGCTTTATAGCTTAATCCTTCCGGATCAATATCATGACCTTTCGCACAGCGTACCCAGCCCATTTCAGATAAGATGACGGTAACCGGTTCAGCTGGCGTCATTTCACTTTCAGAAATCGCTTTTGCTTCTTCACGTTCAACTAATTGAGACATTCTAGGGCTGGCGTATTTTTTTGCGTCTTCTTGGATTTCTTTTTTGATCAAGGTATTTAAGCGACGCTCAGATCCTAAAATTAACTCTAAATTTGACCGCTCTTCTTCGAGTTTATCTTTTTCAGCTTGTAATTGATGTTCTTCTAATTTGGCCAAATGGCGTAAACGTAAGTTTAAAATGGCTTCAGCTTGTTCATCACTTAAGTTAAAACGAGCCATTAAAACTTGTTTTGGTTCATCTTCAGTACGAATAATCTCAATCACTTCATCAATATTGAGGAAGGCAATCATCAAACCATCTAAAATGTGCAAACGAGCGAGTACTTTATCTAAACGATGTTGTAAACGACGTGTTACGGTAGTACGACGGAATGTCAGCCATTCAGTGAGGATTTGAAGTAAGCCTTTCACGGCTGGTTTATGATCAAGCCCGATCATATTCATATTCACACGATAGCTTTTTTCAAGATCCGTCGTCGCAAATAAATGCGCCATTAAGGCATCCGTGTCAACGCGATTTGAACGCGGGACAAGCACGATACGCACAGGATTTTCGTAATCCGCTTCATCACGAATATCTTCCACCATTGGCAATTTTTTCGCGGTCATTTGCTCAGCAATTTGTGCAATGATTTTTGATGGTGAAGATTGATGAGGAAGTGCGCTAATGATGATTTCACCGTCTTCTTTATGCCATGTTGCACGCATTTTGATGGATCCACGACCGGTTTCATACATTTTGCGAATATCATCTTTAGGGGAAATAATTTCCGCTTCAGTTGGGAAATCAGGGCCTTGAATGATATTGAGAACATCATCTAATCCCGCTTTTGGATTATCTAATAACAGGACAGCAGCATCCGCCACTTCATTAATATTGTGTGGTGGAATATCTGTTGCCATCCCGACTGCAATCCCTGTTGTGCCGTTTAAGAGAATATGAGGCAAACGAGCAGGCAAATATTGTGGTTCTTCTAAGGTGCCATCAAAGTTCGGTTGGAAATCAACAGTGCCTTGACCTAATTCAGATAATAGAATTTCAGAAATTTTGGACAAGCGAGATTCTGTATAACGCATTGCTGCGAATGATTTAGGATCATCTGGCGCCCCCCAGTTTCCTTGCCCATCCACTAAAGGATAACGATAAGAAAAGGGTTGAGCCATTAATACCATAGCTTCATAACAGGCAGAGTCACCGTGTGGGTGGAATTTACCTAACACATCACCGACGGTACGCGCTGATTTTTTAAATTTCGCCGCAGCATTTAAACCCAGTTCAGACATCGCATAGACAATACGACGTTGAACAGGCTTTAAGCCATCTCCAATAAAAGGCAATGCACGATCCATAATGACGTACATTGAATAATTAAGGTAAGCCTTTTCTGTAAAGGTGCGAAGTGGCATCTGCTCGATGCCTTCGTAGTTAATATTGCTCATATTCTTCTAATCTATTTTCTTGTTGCACCAGAATTCGCATCTGAATGTTCGTGAGGAGAATGTCCCATATCTATTCCTTTATGACTGTCTATTTCATAAGGAACGGGTTGCGGTTTTTGTGGATTGGCTTCTTTAAAGGCTTCCTCTTTTAATTTGCCGGAATAAATATTCGGATTTTTTTCACCTTCAACCACAATATGTCCCATTGTACCTTTATTTACAGCACGGAAAATGGAGTGATCCATAAAGACATAAGTACCCGGTACATCAATTCGAGTTTCCACCATGGTGGCACTGCCGGATGGAATCAAGGTAGTTTGAACATTGTGATTAACAAGCGTACCGCCTTCCACATATACATTGTCAAATACCGCACCAATCAAGTGGAAAGAAGAACATAAATTTGGCCCAGCATTTCCTACGAATAGACGAATGGTTTCACCGGTTTTCGCTTTTAAAGCATTTCCATCCATGGTTGCGCCGACTTTACCGTTGAAGAGAACATATTCAGGACGTTCATCAATGGCTTTTTGCATACTGAATGGTTGCAAGCCAGGATCACCAAATTCACCTTTGGTATAGAATTCACTTTGCATAATGTAAAATTCGCGATCCACTTTTGGTAAACCTTCTTTTGGCTCAACTAAAACTAAACCATACATCCCTTTGGCAAGGTGAATATCCACAGGTTGGCTGCCGCAGTGGTATAAATAAATCCCCGAACGTAACGCTCTAAATTGGAAGGTGGATGTGCGTGTTGGTGGCGTTTCACTCGCAATAGCACCACCCATTGGCACAGCGGCAGCATGGAAATCGATACTGTGCGGCATCATTGAACTCGCTGAGTTGGAAAGTTGAACTTCCACCATATCGCCTTCGCGTACCCGAATGAATGGCGCAGGCACGCTACCATTTAATGTCCAAAATTTAAATTGCACACCATCCATTAAATCCATAATTTGCTCAAGTGCGGTCAGTTTTACCACGACTTTTGCAGGATAGTTACGTTCAATCGGTTTTGGCACATTGGGCGCGAGCGTTAATTCTGCTTCAATCTCAGGTAAATTTTCAACTGCAGTAGCTGCCACATTTGAGGCTTTTTCTTCCGCTTGAGCAGAAGGAATGAGACTAAAACCTGCACCTAATGTAATCGTTGCTAAGCCTAATGCGCTGTTTCTAAAAAAATCTCGACGTTGTTCGTTCATGATTGACCTCAAATAATTAAACGGCTAAATCCACTTGGTCGCCATTGGTTTGTAACCAATTTTTGCGATCTTCTGCTCGTTTTTTGGCGAGTAACATATCCATTAATTCTAATGTTTCAGCCCCTTGATCTTCGCCTAGCTCATAGGTTAATTGAACTAAACGACGTGTATTCGGATCCATGGTGGTTTCACGTAATTGTGACGGATCCATTTCACCTAAACCTTTAAAGCGTTGTACGTTTAAGGTACCTTTTTTACCTTTTAAGCGTTCTAAAATCGCTTCTTTTTCGCTTTCATCGAGGGCATAAAATACTTCTTTGCCTAAGTCGATACGATAGAGTGGTGGCATTGCCACATAAACATGCCCATCTTGAACCAATTTTGGAAAATGGCGTAAAAAGAGTGCACAGAGTAGGGTGGCAATATGCAAACCATCAGAGTCCGCATCAGCTAAAATACAGACTTTACCGTAACGGAGTTGAGATAAGTCTTCATTATCAGGATCGATACCAAGCGCCACTGCAATATCATGAATTTCTGTTGTGGCAAGCACTTGATCACTGGCGACTTCCCAAGTATTTAAGATTTTTCCGCGTAATGGCAGAATAGCTTGGTATTCACGGTCTCGAGCCTGTTTGGCTGAGCCGCCTGCAGAGTCACCTTCTACTAAGAATAATTCGGTTTTTTCTAAATTTTGTGATGCACAATCGGCCAATTTCCCTGGTAGAGCAGGACCGCTGACTAATTTTTTACGTACGACTTTTTTGGCTGCATTTAAACGACGTTGTGCAGAGCTAATGGCCATTTCAGCTAAGCGATCTGCATCCTGTACGTTTTGATTCAACCATAAACTGAAGGCATCTTTTAAAACACCCGCAACAAAGACCGCACTTTGGCGAGAAGATAAACGCTCTTTCGTTTGTCCTGCAAATTGGGCATCCTGCATTTTCAGTGAAAGAATGTAAGCACAGCGATCCCAAATATCGTCTGCCGTTAATTTCACCCCACGAGGTAATTTATTGCGGAATTCACAATATTCAGTCATGGCATTGAGCAAGCCTTGGCGAAGACCATTAACGTGTGTTCCGCCTTGTACCGTTGGAATCAAATTTACGTAGCTTTCTGCAATAAGCTCGCCACCTTCCGGCAACCATAACAATGCCCAGCTTACCGCTTCTGTAGATCCTTTAAATTCACCGACAAAAGGTTTTTCAGGCAAGGTTTCAAAACCATTCACCGCTTCGGTTAAGTAATCGGATAAACCATCTTGATAGCACCACACATCTTCGGTGTTATTCACTTTATCGACAAATTTAATCTCTAAGCCTGAACAAAGCACGGCTTTCGCACGTAATAAGTGGCGTAAACGACTAACAGAAAAATTCTTGCTATCAAAATATTTTGGGTTTGGTTTAAAGTGAACGGTGGTGCCAGTTGTACGTCTGCCACAAGTCCCGATGACTTCTAATTCTTCTACTTTTGCGCCATTTTCAAAGGCAATTTTATACACTTCACCGTTACGTTTAACTTGAATATCAACGCGTTCAGAAAGAGCATTGACGACAGAAATCCCCACCCCGTGTAAACCACCGGCAAATTCATAGTTTTTATTTGAGAACTTACCGCCAGCATGAAGTTTGGTTAAGATGACTTCGACACCAGAAACGCCTTCCGTTGGGTGAATATCCACTGGCATTCCGCGGCCGTTATCAATGACTTCAAGTGATTGATCAGCGTGTAAAATCACTTCAACTTTGGTGGCAAAACCCGCAAGAGCTTCATCCACACTGTTATCGATAACTTCTTGAGCAAGGTGATTTGGACGGGTAGTGTCCGTGTACATGCCGGGGCGAATTTGCACCGGTTCGAGATCTTTCAGAACCGTAATTTCTTGAGCAGAATAATTTGTAGTCATTTTTAAAATTAGTTACTTATTTATAAAAAAATTAGCGTGATTTTATCAAAAAATGACGCGTTTATAAAATCAAAGATGAGAAAAGATAAGGATACTATATTAAGTAAAAGTGCGGTCAAAATTTGACGTGAATTTTGACCGCACTTTGGGTTCATTTGAATCTATTTAATCTGTTATAGATTGAGTTATATCGATACTAAGCTTTTGCTTTGGTTGCTAAATATTCCTGTAAGCCTTTATCTCTCAATTTACAGCTCGGGCATTCTCCACAGCCACCTTCAACACCTTCATAGCAAGTGTGGGTATGCTGACGAACATAATCTAACGCACCTAATTCATCAGCTAATGCCCAGGTTTGGGCTTTGGTAAGATACATTAGCGGTGTTTTTAAATTGAACGGATAATCCATGGCTAAATTAAGGGTGACATTCATGGATTTAATAAACACATCGCGACAATCGGGATAGCCGCTGAAATCTGTTTCACATACGCCTGTGATAATGTCATTAATACCTTGTCCTTTTGCATAAATTGCCGCATACAATAAGAAGAGCGCATTTCGGCCATCCACAAAGGTATTAGGTAATTCACCGTCTTTTTGCTCAATGTCAGCGTTTGCATCCATTAAGGCATTGTGGGTGATGGATTTGATGACGGACGTATCAATCAACGTTTGTTTTACGCCGAGATCTTTGGCGATCCAACGGGCTTTTTCTAATTCGATAGCGTGACGTTGGCCGTATTGAAAGGTGACGGTTTCGACATTTTCTACGCCATATTCGGCAATAGCTTGAATTAAACAGGTTGTGGAATCTTGTCCACCAGAGAAGATTACGAGGGCTTTACGATTGTGATTAGGATTTGAAATATTCATAGGATACCTAGTTTTTTTATGTAGGAGGTTTACGAACTACAAGTTAAAAAATGAGGCGGTATTGTAGAAGCCAAGTATGAATTTTGCAAGAAATCAGCTAATTTAAGCAGGATAAATCGGTCAAAGTTGTGATACAATTTTGGCAAGTTAGTTTTGAAAAGGTAAACATAATGAAAAAATTGATTCTTATCGTTATTGGTGCATTAGTGATTTCAGCTTGCGCAAATAAAGACGTTTATTTTAATGGTTCGGAAGGATCCCATTCAGGCATGAAATTTGATAAAGACACTCGTCATTGGGGCGTTAATCAATAATGTTTTGGCAAAAGAAAAGCCATACAACAGTTGTATGGCTTTTTTATTAAATAACTTCTTCTTGGCAATGTGGGCAAGTCATTAAATGTTCTTCATTATTGTGCACAATGTAATGGCCCATTTTTTTCGCTTTAGTATCAAGATATTTCGTATTGTAACGGTTTTCACCTACATTCAATGGCACACGCTCTACGATATTAATGCCCGCTTTTTTCATGGTTTCTACTTTTTGCGGGTTGTTTGTCATCAAGCGAACTTGCTTCACACCTAATAATTCAAACATATCGGCACACACATTAAAGTTACGTTCATCAGCTTTAAAGCCTAATGCAAGGTTGGCTTCAATGGTATCCATACCTTGATCTTGTAATGAATAAGCTCGAATTTTATTAATTAGACCAATGCCTCGTCCTTCTTCACGATGATAGATCAACACACCTCGACCCGCTTCGCTAATTTGGCGTAATGCAGCTGCAAGCTGGAAGCCGCAATCACATTTTAAACTGTGTAACGCATCACCCGTTAAGCATTCCGAATGAATACGGGCGAGTACAGGCTCATCTTCGTTTGAGATGTCACCCATCACTAAAGCAACATGTTCTTTTTTTGTATCGGGAAATTCAAATCCGACCATTTTAAATATGCCATATTCGGTAGGCAAATTGGCTTGAGCAACCAGTTGGATTTTTGACATAACTTATCCTTTTTCAACTTTATTCTGCTAAAATGTGCACTTTATTTTTATTATCAAGAGGCAACAATGTTTAAAAGGCTGTCATTATATACGTTATTCCTTTGTCTTGTACCATTTTTTGTTTGGGGTTTTGCTTATCATTGGCATGGAAACAACCAATTAATGGAATGGGATTATTGGCTTTATCTTTTAACCGAAACGGGTAGCGTACCTTATGCTTTAATTACCTGTGGTGTGTTTGCTTTACTTTTTCGTTTTCTTTTTGAAAATCGTAAACAGTGGATTATGGGCGTGATTGTAATGGGCCTGTCGATATTATCCACACAAGTGATTAAAACAGGTTTAAAAACGGTTTTTGCCGAGCCACGTCCTTTCACCGTCTATTTAGCAGAAAAAACAGAAAGCACTACGGATGCTTTTTATCATCAAGATCGTTCAGAGCGTGCAAAATTAGTTGATAAATTTTATTCTACACAAGCGGATACACCAGCCTGGTTAAAAGCGCATTATGAAGATGAAACAGGTTATTCTTTCCCATCAGGACATTCTATTTTTGCAGCCACTTGGCTAATGTTAGCCGTCGGGTTTAGCCAATTATTAGGCAATCGTTCTTTTAAAGCAGAATTACTGATTGGTGCCATGACCATTTGGAGTGTATTAATGTTGATTAGCCGAGTCCGCCTTGGAATGCATTATCCTATCGATTTATTTGTGGCGATAATTTCGGCATGGATTGTTCATTTAATTATTTTTGGTTTCTTACAGAAGAAAGGCTTGTTTAACAATAAATAGCATCAAAGACCGGTTTTAGTGATAAAGCCGGTCTTTTTTATTGCTTGTAGAAAATATGATTTTTGTCATGGATTTTCATTTTGATTTCAAGGAAAATACAACCTATAAATTTCAATAATTTTGACCGCTCTTTTAAGGAGACAATATGTATTACGGTATTGATATTGGTGGCACAAAGATTGAATTGGCTGCCTTTAATGAAAAATTAGAAAAGCTTTATACCGAGCGTGTGCCAACGCCACAAACGGATTATCAAGATTGGTTGCAAGCGATCAAAACTTTAGTCGAACGTGCAGATGCTCACTTTGGTGAAAAAGGCACGGTAGGCCTTGGGTTGCCAGGTTTTGTTAATTTGACAACAGGGCTTGCTGAAGTGACGAATATTCGTGTTGCAGATAATAAGCCTATTTTAACTGATCTTGAGAAAATACTCGGGCGTGAAGTGCGAGCTGAAAATGATGCAAATTGTTTCGCGCTTTCTGAAGCTTGGGACGAAGAGAATACCCAATATCCTTCCGTATTAGGGCTGATTTTAGGCACTGGTTTTGGTGGTGGCTTTGTGATTAACGGCAAAATTCACTCAGGACAAGTGGGGATGGCAGGGGAGTTAGGGCATCTTCAATTAAATTATCATGCCTTAAAATTATTGGGTTGGGATAAAGCTCCTATTTATCAATGTGGTTGTGGTAATCACGCTTGTTTGGACACGTATATTTCAGGTCGTGGCTTTGAAATGTTGTACCGTGATTTAAAAGGCGAGGCATTATCAGCGAAAGAAATTATCGATCGCTTTTATGCGGAAGAGGAAAGTGCGGTTGATTTTGTTCGCATTTTTGTGGAGTTAGCGGCTATTTCTATCGGCAACATTATCACTGCGTTTGATCCACATATGATTGTGCTAGGTGGGGGGTTATCGAATTTTGATTATCTCTATGAAGCGTTACCAAAAGCATTGCCACCTCATTTAATGCGTAGTGCCAAAGTGCCACCAATCAAAAAAGCAAAACATGGTGATTCTGGTGGAGTGCGTGGTGCTGCAGCGTTATTTTTAAAACGTGAATAGATTTAATCTAAAAAAATAGTAAAAAATTGAATAAAATTTATGTTATAGGATAAAAGACCAGTTTTTTTCTAAGAAAACTGGATTTTTTATTTTGTCTATTTACAATCAGAACATAGATTTTTTAAACGAGGTTTTTTATGCTGACAGAATTTGGGAACTGGATTGAGCAAGGTTTAACATGGGTTGTTGAACATTTAGATGAGCCATTATGGAATATCACCATTGTTATTTTATTAGGTGTAGGTCTATTTTTTACAATTACCACAGGCTTAGTACAGTTACGCCTTTTCCCTGCAAGTATACGTGAAATGTGGTTTGGACGTGCGGCAGAAGGTAATTCTTTAACGCCATTCCAAGCTTTTGCAACTGGGCTTGCAAGTCGAGTTGGCGTAGGTAATATCAGTGGTGTGGCAACAGCCATTGCGCTTGGTGGTGAAGGTGCGGTGTTCTGGATGTGGGTAACGGCATTTATTGGTATGTCGAGTGCTTTTGCAGAATCAACTTTAGCACAGGTATTTAAAATTCAAGATAAAGATGGCTCTTTCCGTGGTGGCCCCGCTTATTATATTACACAAGGTTTAAAATCTCGTTGGTTAGCGGTAGCGTTTGCGGTATCACTTATTTTTACTTTTGGTTTTGCATTTAATTCAGTACAAGCAAACTCAATCGTAGAAGCGACTAAAAACGCTTGGGATTGGCAAGGTGAGTATGTTGGCCTTGTTTTAGTGGTATTAACTGCCGCCATTATTTTTGGTGGCGTGAAACGTATTGCGACCATTTCTAGTAGCGTAGTACCGATGATGGCGCTCTTTTATTTGATTATGGCGGTAATTATCCTAGGTATGCATATTGATATGATCCCAACGGTAATCGCCAATATTTACAAAAGTGCTTTTACTTTCCAATCTGCAGCGGGTGGAATGTTTGGTGCTTTAGTGTCTAAAGCCATGATGATGGGGATAAAGCGCGGATTATTCTCTAATGAGGCAGGGATGGGATCAGCTCCAAATGCGGCCGCTGCAGCACATGTCAAACATCCAGTAAGCCAAGGTTTAGTGCAAATGCTTGGTGTATTTGTAGATACCATGATTGTCTGTACTTGTACGGCAGTGATTATCCTGCTTTCAGATAATTACGGCAGTGAAACGCTGAAAAGTATTTCCTTAACGCAAAATGCATTGCGTTATCATGTAGGGGAGTTCGGAGTACACTTCTTAGCTTTCATCTTATTACTTTTCGCTTATTCATCTATCATTGGTAACTATGCTTATGCGGAAAGTAACATCCGCTTTATTAAAAATAAACCGTGGTTTGTGTGGGCATTCCGTTTAGCGGTATTATTCTTCGTTTATTTTGGTTCAGTAAAATCAGGTAATGTTGTGTGGAATTTCGCTGATACTGTAATGGCTGTGATGGCAATTATTAACTTAGTCGCGATTGTTTTACTTTCCCCGATTGTGTGGAAGCTAATGAAAGATTATCAGCGTCAATTAAAAGAAGGGAAAGAACCAGAATTCAAAATCGAGCTTTATCCTGAAATTAAAAAGCGTGTTTTAGAGCATCGAATTTGGAAATAAGCATTTAATGAAATATGAAAAGGCGGGAGATTCCCGCCTTCATTGTTTTAAATTGACTTGAGAATTAACCGCACTTTATCGTTCATTTCGATAAGTCAGGAAATAATAAGAAAGGGCTGAAATGACCACGCAAGCCGTCATTGTATAGAGCATTGGTGCTGCGGTTTCCATTTTAAAGCTCGCCACAAGAGAACCCATCACAGCACCAACACCAAAACGTACACTTCCCATTAATGAGTTGGCGGTACCTGCCATCGTAGGGAATTTTTCGAGAATAGAGGCAGTAGCATTGGACGAAATAAGTGGATTTTGTCCCACAAAAAAAGCAACACCAATAGCCATAGGCCAAAAACCAAAATCAAAAAGTGCGGTTAAAAATAACCAAATTCCTGAAATAAATTGTACAGCAATACCAATTCGTAACATGGTTTCAGCACCTAGCTTCAATACAAATTTCCCATTTAGATAAGAAGCAGCGGTCATAATCGCGATATTGATCATAAAGAAATAGCCGAATTGATCGACTGGAATGCCGTAGATACCAATATAAACAATCGAACCAGCAGTGACGAAAGCAAATAACCCCCCAAAACCAAAAGAAGCCGCCGCCATATAACCTAACACTTCTTTTTGTTTAGAAAGCGTCATGAAATTACGGGCAATGATATTTAGGCGCAGGGGAATACGGTTTTCTTTTTTATGGGTCTCGGGAATAATGAAAAAGACGAGCAATGCAGCAAGAAATCCCATGATACCAATCACATAAAAAATCATGTGCCAGTGGAAATATTTCACGATATATCCGCCAATGATAGGTGCAACAAGCGGTGCGATCATAAAGACAAGCGTGATGGTGGACATGATTTTAGAGAGCTGATCTTTGCTAAATAAATCTCGTAATAAAGCGCCTGAAAGCACAACAGGTGCGGCTCCAAAGAAACCTTGAATGAAACGCAGAACAGTAAAACTGCCAATAGAATGAATGCCCGTTAAAATGATGGCCGTGATAGCACCAATAATTACCCCTAATAGAATAATAGGTTTACGACCAAAGCTATCACCAAAGGGACCCCAGAACAATTGCCCTGCGGCCATACCATAAGCGAAGAATGTTAGCGTATGCTGTACTTGCTCGGAATTGATATTTAAGTCTTCAGCGATATTTAAAAAGGACGGAATATACATATCCACGCCCAAAGGCGGTAGCATTGATAGGATGCCGAGCGTGGCGATAAAAATAAAGGTAGGTTTAATATTTTGGCTCATATTATTTCACTAAATTGTCGATTTCTTCCTGGGTGAGTGGCCGAAATTCGCCTTCTTCTAAGCTTTCATCTAACTCAACATTTCCGATTCTCCAACGATGGAGTGCCACGACTTTATTACCAAGCGCGGCAAACATTCGTTTCACTTGGTGATAGCGGCCTTCTGAGATAGTCAGATTCACGTTGTAATCATCTAACACTTCAAGTTTTGCTGGCTTAGTCGGTTCTTTTTCTCCACGTAATAAAATGCCTTCTTCACAAGCTGAAGCATAATGGTTCTCAACCGGATCAGCTAAAGTGACTAAATAGGTTTTCTCACATTGATGTTTTGGTGAGGTAATACGATGTGACCATTGCCCATCATCCGTTAATAGCACGAGGCCAGTGGTATCCACATCTAATCGCCCAGCGCTGTGCAATTTGCTAGAAAGAGGCGGTTCAAAGAATTGATAAATGGTTGGATAGTCACCGTCATCATGAGAGCAAACGTAGCCCTGAGGCTTATGCAACATAAAATATTGACCTTCTTCCACCCAAGTCAATAATTCATCTTCAAAATAAATTTCATCTTCTTGGCTTATTTTGGTCGCCCCATTTTTCACAATTTCACCGTTAATTTTGACCGCACTTTGGCGAATGGCCTTGGTGGCTTGTGAACGGGTTAAACCAGTATTCTCGGCAATAAATTTATCTAATCGCATCGTAAATTCTTATTTTTGATTGAACCAGCTAACGTAATCAAATTGGTCGTAATATTTTTCGCCATTCCAACCGGAAAAGGTAAATAAATCACCCACTTCGTTTTCGTTTTCAAAGCCTTTAATGTAGAAAGCAGATTTTAACTCTGGATATGGCTTGTGGGTAAAGACCACTTTGTTTGGATAAGGCAAGTTATCGAAGGCTTGCAGGTCTTCATATTTTGCACCTTTTCCACCATCTTTATCTGTCATCATAATAAACAAGTTATCTAGGTCTAAACGCTGTGAGCGAGCTTCCCACTTTTCCCGAGCCTCTTGTTCGGAGTGATAGTGCATAAAGTGCACTTTAAGATCATCTAATAAGCCAACGGGATACGGTTTTTTTGTTTGTATAAATTGAAGCGGTTGTGCTTGATAGAATTCGATATTCTGTAGATAGCGAACAAAATCGCTTGGGTCTAAATAAAGGTTAACAAATGGAGAATTAAAAGGCTGATTAAGGTCGTGCAAAATAAATGCACCAACACAGTTTGCCGAAATCACTGACATACCTTGGTTGGTTAACCGTTGTTGAAAGGTTTTGTTAATCGCTTTCCGTTGTAATTTATTGATGGCACTTCTAAATTTAGAAAACAAACTCATTATTTACATCCTGCATGTTTTTTGCGACATAGTAACGTTTTTGGTTCGAAATGTGAAGAAAAGACAAAAAGTGCGGTCGATTTCACTCATATTTTTGTAATAAATTTGTAAAATTTTTGCGGTATGTTACAAAATTCTCTTAAAAAGAGAGTATAATGGCGCAAATTTTATTTAACCTAAGTGAAAATGGAGTATATTTATATGAGCGAACAATTGCGCCAAGCTGCATTAGATTTTCATGAATTCCCAATTCCAGGAAAAATTGCGGTCACCCCAACCAAATCATTAGAAACTCAACATGATTTAGCCCTTGCGTATACCCCAGGTGTTGCAGAGCCTTGTTTAGAAATTGAAAAAGATCCTTCAGCAGCAAGTCGTTATACTGCGCGTGCTAATTTAGTGGCCGTTATTTCAAATGGTACAGCCGTGTTAGGTCTAGGAAATATTGGTGCGCTTGCATCAAAACCTGTTATGGAAGGGAAAGGGGTATTGTTTAAAAAATTTGCTGGCATCAATGTATTCGATATTGAAATCAATGAACATGATCCAGATAAATTAATCGATATTATTGCTTCATTAGAACCAACATTTGGTGGGATTAACCTTGAAGATATCAAAGCACCGGAATGTTTCCACATTGAAAAAGCATTGCGTGAACGCATGGGAATTCCGGTATTCCATGATGACCAACACGGTACAGCTATCATCGTCGGCGCAGCAGCATTAAATGGTTTAGAAATTATTGGTAAAAATATTTCTGATGTACGCTTAGTGGTTAATGGTGCAGGAGCTTCTGCTATTGCTTGTACTAACTTGCTTCGTGCATTAGGTTTCAAAAAAGAAAATATCACCATGTGTGACTCTAAAGGCGTGATTTACAAAGGCCGTGGCGATAACATGGATGAAACCAAACAATTCTACGCGATTGAAGATAATGGTTGGCGCACATTAGCGGATGCTGTTAAGGGAGCTGATGTGTTCTTAGGTTGCTCTAAAGCAGGTGCATTAAAACCTGAAATGGTGAAAACCATGGCAGAAAATCCATTAATCTTGGCATCGGCAAACCCAACACCTGAAATTACACCAGATGAAGCCAAAGCAGTTCGTCCAGATGCGATTGTTTGTACTGGTCGCTCAGACTTTCCAAATCAAGTAAATAACGTACTTTGTTTCCCATTCTTATTCCGTGGTGCATTAGATGTAGGGGCAACAGCGATTAATGAGGAAATGAAATTAGCGGCTTCTCATGCGATTGCAGCTTTGGCAAAAGAACCGGTGCCGTTAGAAATTATTGCTAATTATGGTGCGCTATCCTTTGGGCCAGATTATGTCATTCCAACTCCGTTTGATCCTCGTTTATTGTTTACTGTCTCTTCTGCGGTAGCGAAAAAAGCGATGGAAACCGGTGTTGCAACGCGTCCAATCACAGATTGGGCTGCTTATGAAAAACAATTAAAAGCGTTAGTTGCAGCGTAATTTTACTTTCTCAAAGTGCGGTCAAAAATGATGATGTTTTTAACCGCACTTTGTGTTTTTTTATCTGTCTATGAAAGGAATGGCACATTAGCGTGCTTTAAATTAATCAAAGGGTAGCGATTCCCTTAGGACTTATGAGTGTCAAAATGAAACAAACACGTTCTCCTTTATATCCGATTTTCCTCTTCGTCATCATTAATCTGATTATTTTCACCTTGTCTCGTCTTGGGCTTGCGATTTGGCAGGCAGACCGTGTTTCTGCGGTAGAGGGATGGGGACAATTATTTTTGCAAGGCTTGCGTATGGATATCGTAGCTTTGTGCTACTTATTTGGTGTGCCAGCATTATTGACGGTGCTATTTCATCATAGCCGAATTTGGAAAATGATTTTACGTATTTGGCTTACCTTAGGTAGTGTGTTTATTCTATTTATGGAATTGGCTACTCCTGCATTTATCGAAACCTATGACTTCCGTCCAAACCGACTCTTTATTGAATATTTAATTTATCCGAAAGAAGTCTTTTCAATGTTGATGGAAGGCCATTTAACTGCGGTCATTTTTAGTCTTATTTTCACCGTTACGGCTTTCTTCTGTTATTGGAAACTATCTGGTTATGCGGTGAAAAACTTACGCCCAATGAGCTGGAAATTACGCCCTGTTGTAGCATTGCTCGTGATTGCAGTGGCTTTTTTAGGTGCGCGTTCGAGTTTCCAACACCGTGGTGTTAACCCTGCAATGGTCGCCTTTTCTTCCGATGGTTTAGTGAATTCTCTAGTGTTGAACTCTGGCTATTCTGTCCTTTATGCGGCACAGCAATTTAAAGATGAAGGTTCATCTTCCGAGGTGTACGGCAAAATGGATACTGATGAAATGTTGCGTATTGTCAAAGCCAGCCGTGGCCGTCCTGAAAGTGATTATATTTCAGAGAAAATTCCAACATTAACGAAAAACCAAGCGACTTACCAAGGTAAACCGAAAAATATCGTCATTATTTTAGAAGAAAGTTTTGGGGCGCAATTTGTGGGTACGTTAGGCGGAAAACCACTTTCACCTGAATTTGATAAATTAGCCAAAGAAGGTTGGTTATTTGAAAATCTCTATGCTACAGGGACGCGTTCTGTTCGTGGTATTGAAGCAACTACAGCGGGTTTTACACCCACTCCGGCACGTGCAGTAGTGAAATTGAATAACAGTCAAAGTGGTTTCTTTACCATTGCGGATTTACTTGCTAAACAAGGTTACAATACTTCCTTTATTTATGGCGGTGAAAAGCACTTTGATAACATGGCAAGCTTCTTCTATGGCAATGGTTTCCAAACCATTATCGATCAAAAAGATTACCAAAATCCAAAATTTACCGCGACTTGGGGTGTGAGTGATGAGGATCTATTTGATAAAGCGAACGAAACTTTTACCCAATTATACAATGAAGGCAAACCGTTCTTTAGCCTCGTGTTTAGTTCGAGTAATCACGATCCTTTCGAGTTCCCGGATGGTAAAATTGAGCTTTATGAACAACCAAAAGCCACACGTAATAACAGTGCGAAATACGCGGATTATGCGATTGGTTATTTCTTCAACTTAGCGAAACAATCTAATTATTGGAAAGATACCGTGTTCTTGGTGATTGCCGACCATGATTCTCGTGCAGCTGGGGCAAGCTTGGTGCCAATTAAGCATTTCCATATTCCTGCGTTAATTTTAGGTGATCATGTTGAACCACGCCGAGACAGTCGTTTAGTGAGTCAAATTGATATGCCGACAACCTTACTTTCTATTGCGGGGGTAAGTGGTAATTATCCGATGATTGGTTTTGATTTAACGCAAGACGTTAATCCAGACCGTGCCTTTATGCAGTTTGATCAAACCCAAGCTTTAATGAAAGGCAATCATGATGTGGTTATCCAAACACCAAATAGCAAAGCAAAAGGCTATGTGTATGATAAAGAGAAAGATACATTGACCGAAAAAGAGGTGCCGGAAGAAATGAAAAAAGAAGCGTTGGCACATGCTTTACTTGGCAGTTATTTATATAAAAATCGTTTATATAAAGGCAGTGAAGAGAAATAAAGTGCGGTCAGTTTTAGGCTAAATTTAAAGGGCGAATGATTTCGCCCTTTTTTATTGATTTTCGCTTAGTGATTTTCAGCAATAACACGTGGGAATAAAATATTATTTTCACGGTGAATATGCATCATTAAATCGTCTGCAAATTCTTGGATGCCGCTATAAAGCGCACGCCATGTGTTACAAGCATCAGCAGGAGGTGTCATATTATTTGTTAATGATTTCAATACATCTAAATGTTCACCGTGTTCTGCGTGTTCCATTTCCATCATACGAATTGGCATTTGTGCCATCATATAGTTACCGGCTTTGATCATAGGGAAAAGCACGTGCTCTTCTTTCATCATGTGGTTGCTCAAATCCTCATAGACATTGCGTAATTCAGCAGCAACACCCATTGGACAATCTTCACGATCGCCATGAACACTTTCTACACGATCCGCTAAGACGATTAATTCTTGAAGTTGTTCACGGTGGCGTTGATGGTAGCGAACTAAAATATGATCGATAATTTCAGGATAAGTTGCATAAACCCAATATTCCTCAGGGTTTTCTGCTTTGCTGTTTTGAAGCTCGGTTAAACGGGTTTCAATTTCTGCTACATTTAATCCTTTTTCTGCCGCTGCGTGAGCGAGTGTATCTGAACCACCGCAGCAGAAATCTAAATCATATTCACGAAGTAGTGAAGTTGAGCCGGGTACGCTGATTGCGATTTCACTTAATTTTTTATCTGCAAAAGACATAATTAATTTCCTCATTAAAGGTAGAGTTAAAGTTGAGTGAAATACTATGATAATGAAAAAAAAATGCAAAGCCTTTTTTAGAAAAGTATGATTCAAATCAAAGCTAGGACTCAAATTTACCTTGTTATAGTTAGGAATTGATGCGTTTAAAAAGAGAAAGTTGCATTGCTTTGATGAGGTGCTATCATTCGAGCATTGAAAGGGGATTTAGATGAAACGAATTTATCGATTTTTAGCTGTTGGATTACTATTGCTGGTTTTAGGTGGCGGCTATTTTTTTGCGAATTTAACAATTTTTAAACGTACATTTATCCAATTAAATACGTCACAAAAAGTTAATTATATTCCTTTTGAAAACAGGTTAAATATGCAATGTGACAAGGCTGATAATTCAGTGTCTAAATTAGCCTCTTCTCGTTTTCATTTAATCACTTGGAATGTGCATAAGGGGCAAGATAAGGGATGGCAAGAAGATTTAGCACGACTCTCTAATCAGGCTGATTTTGTGTTATTGCAAGAGGCGACACAACATCAAAATTTAAGTGCATTTTCGACCGCACTTTTTGTGTCCTCTTTTTCTTTTAAAGATCTCTTATCAGGTGTAAAAACATTCACCCAAACGCAACCAGAATGGTATTGTGGTGGTGGGGTAGCAGAACCATTGATACAAATTCCCAAAGTGGCAAGTGTGATGAGTTTTCCATTAGAAAAAGACGACAGCTTGCTACTTATTAATGTGCATTTGATTAATTTTGAATGGGGGATTTCCGCTTATCAAACTCAGTTAGAGCAGATCTTTTCTTTTGTGGAAAATCATCAAGGCCCCATCGTTATGTCTGGCGATTTTAATGCATGGAATGAAGAGCGTCTTAATTTAGTCAACAATCTGATGCAAAAATATGGCTTAGATTCAGTGGCACTCTCTCAAGATGAGCGGGTTAGATTTTTAGGTTATCCACTGGATTATATTTTTACGCTAGGCGTAAAAGTGGTGAGTGCAACATCAGAAGTGGTTACTTCTTCAGATCATAATCCGTTACTAGTTGAATTCGAATTGGAATAAAGTGCGGTCAGATTTTGAGAAAATTTTAGGGCTAACGTAATGTTAGCCCTATTTATTAATTACTTGGTTTGGTTAATTAAGAATTGTGTTAATAAAGACACAGGACGACCCGTTGCACCTTTATTTGCACCTTGAAGCCAAGCTGTTCCCGCAATATCTAAATGCGCCCAGGTGTATTTTTTCGTAAAGTTAGAGAGAAATGCGCCTGCAGTAATTGCACCGCCCCAGCGACCGCCAATATTCGCTAAATCAGCAAATGGGGATTTTAATTGCTCTTGATATTCTTCACTTAAAGGTAAACGCCAAGCTTTATCAGTGGTTTCCTTTGCGGCTTGTAATAACTGTTCTGCTAAGGCATCATCAGTTGAAACTAAGCCACTGTTATGTTGACCTAAAGCTACCACGCAAGCGCCTGTTAGGGTCGCGACATCAATCACATATTGCGGTTCAAAACGTTCTACATAGGTGAGTGCATCACAAAGTACTAAACGCCCTTCCGCGTCAGTATTTAACACTTCTACAGTTAAACCATTCATCGTGGTGAGAATATCACCTGGACGATAAGCATTGCCATCAGGCAAGTTTTCACAACCTGCTAATACACCGATAACATTGAGTGGAAGATTTAATTCAGCAATGGCTTTCATTGTACCGAATACTGAAGCAGCACCGCACATATCATATTTCATTTCATCCATATCTGCGGCTGGTTTTAAAGAAATACCGCCCGCATCGAAGGTTAAGCCTTTACCCACTAATACGATTGGTTTCGCATTTTTATCAGGTGCATTGTTGAAATGCAAAATAGATAGGTAAGCGGGGTGTTGAGAACCACCAGATACGGCTAAATACGCATTCATCCCAAGTTTCGCCATTTCCTCTTCATCAATTACATCTAAGGAAAGTGCGGTTGATGTTTCGGCCAAATTTTTAGCTTGTTCAGCTAAATAAGCCGGTGTACAAATATTGGGTGGCATATTCGCGATATTACGCGCGGCTTTTACACCATTTGCAATGGCTTGTGCTTCTGCGATGGCTTGCTTAGCTTGTGCGTCATCGGTATTAAAAATGATTTCTTGAAGTGAGATAGCATCCGCTTTTTTACTCTTAAATTCATCAAATTGATAAAGATTATGTTCGATGGTTTCAACGGTAAAACGCACATTCCAAAATAGATCGCGATCTTTAATTTCCACATCCGTTAAATTATTCACCGCTTGTTGAATATTTAATTCTTTTAATGTTTGGGTAACACGTTGGATGATTTGTTTAAATTGGCGTTCAGTCGTTTCACCTTTTTTACCACAACCCACTACTAATACGCGTTTGGCCGCAAGATTCGGTAACGAATGAAGTAAAGTAGCTTGCCCAATTTTTCCTGAAAGATCTTGGCTTTGAGCTAACTGGCTGAGGTAGCCCTGTGTGATTTGATCGATTTCATTGAAACTTTTTGTCAATTCATTGTTCTCATAAATGCCGATAATGAGGCAATCGGTTGATTGAGAAAGTGCGGTTGAGTTTGCTTGATATTTCATGTTATTTCCTTATGTTGCTAATTTGCTATTTAAATCAGTCAAAATAAGGTATCATACGCCATCTAAATTAGCCAGTTTCCCGTGTTTTTTAGTTAGAAAAAAAGAATGATATTAACCCGATATTTAACAAAGGAAGTCTTTAAAAGCCAGATTGCAATTTTGTTTATTCTGCTTTTAATTTTCTTCAGCCAACAACTTGTGCGCGTACTTGGTTCTGCGGCAAATGGTAAAGTGCCTGCCGATCTGGTGTTCTCTTTACTCGGTTTAGGGATGCCGACAATGGCGCAATTAATGTTGCCATTATGTTTGTTTATCGCCATTTTACTGACTTTCGGTCGTCTCTACGCAGAAAGTGAGATTACGGTAATGCGTGCTTGTGGCGTGGGACAACGTATCCTTGTTCGTGTGGCGTTAATTCTTTCTTTATTCACAGCTGGCTTGGCTGCTTACAACGCATTGTGGCTTTCTCCATGGGCCATTCAAAAGCAAGCGGCGATTGTCGAAGATGCTAAAGCGAACCCAACCATGGGGGCATTGGCTTCTGGTCAATTCATGTCCACAAGCAACAATAATTTCGTTTTATTCATTGATAAGATTAATGGTAATCAAATCAGTGATGTTTATCTTTTCCAAATGAAAGCCAAAGGCCAAACGAAGCCATCAGTGGTTACCGCTGAAAAAGGTGAGTTAAAAGCGTTACCAAATGGCGACCAAGTACTGAATTTACAAAATACCTTGCGTGTAGAAGGCACATCGGTACTTCCTGATTTCCGTATTACGCATTTTGATGACTACCAAGCGTATTTAGGTCATCAAGAGACAAACTCGGAAAGTGATGAAGCTGCTGAGTTATCTTTTGAGCAATTATTAAAAGATAAAAGTGCAGCCGCAAAAGCAGAGTTGCATTGGCGCATTACCTTAATTTTAGCGGTGCCTTTAATGGCGCTTATCGCCGTACCAATGAGTAAAGTGAATCCTCGCCAAGGCCGTTTTGCGAAAATCTTACCGGCACTATTGCTTTATTTAATTTACTTCTTATTACAAAGCTCATTTAAATCTGCGGGTGGCGCAGGTAAGCTTGATGCAGGTTTGTTAATGCCGTTGGTAAATATCGCCTTTTTAATTTTAGGGATTGTGCTGAATAGTTGGGATAGCACCGCTATGCATAAATTCCGTCGCGTATTCAGAAAAGGGTAATAACAATGTTGATGAATACTCTTGATCGTTATATCGGTAAAAGCATCTTAGGGGCAATTTTTGCCACGTTATTTACGTTGGTTGGCCTTTCGGCAATTATCAAATTTGTAGAGCAATTCCGTAGCGTAGGGAAAGGTTCTTACGATATTTGGCAAGCGGTAGCTTATACAGGATTAACCATTCCTAAAGATGTGGAAACCTTTTTCCCAATGGCGGCCTTGTTAGGTGCCTTAATTGCTTTAGGTAATTTAGCCAGCCGTAGTGAATTAGTGGTAATGCAATCCGCAGGTTTTTCCCGTTTTAAAATTGGATTAGCTGTCATGAAAACGGCACTTCCACTCGTGCTTTTTACCATGATTATTGGTGAGTGGGGGATTCCACAAACTGAACAGTTTGCCCGTGATATGCGTACTCGTGCACTTTCTGGTGGTTCAATGCTTTCGGTGAAAAATGGTGTATGGGCAAAGGACGGCAATAATTTCGTGTATGTTCGTCGTATTACTGATGATGCACAATTAGAAGATATTTATATTTATACCTTTGATGACCAGCGTAATCTCACTCATTTGAAGCATGCAAATCAAGCGCAATATTCTGCTGAAAATAATCAATGGCAGTTACGTCAGGTGAATAATTCAGCGGTATCAAAAGAGCAAATTACCACAACAAACCGCTTAACAGAAGATTGGGCAACAAGTTTAACGCCAGATAAATTAGGCGCAGTTTCATTACGTCCAACGTCATTATCCATTTCAGGTTTGTATGAATATATTGCTTTCTTAAAACAAACAGGACAGGATTCTCGCCGTTTTGAATTAACCTATTGGCGTAAGATTTTACAGCCCCTTTCTGTCGGTGTGATGATGATGCTCGCATTGTCCTTCATCTTCGGCTCATTACGTAGTGTTACTGCAGGAGCGAGAATCGTAACGGGGATTTGCTTCGGATTCTTGTTCTATGTCGTCAATGAAATTTTTGGACAAATGAGTGTGGTATTTAATGCACCAGCTTTTTTAGGGGCACTGATGCCAAGCCTCTTATTTATGGCGATTATTTGGTGGCTACTCGCAAGAAAACGAGACTAATTTATACAATAAACGAAAAAGGCGAGCCGAGAAGGTTCGCCTTTTTGTTCGCTAAAAAAGTGCGGTCAAAATTGACCGCACTTTAGGAATTTAATCTTCTTTAAATTCTCTCATCATTTCTTCTGCTTTTTTCACCATTTCTGCGGAACCGATGAAAAGTGGTACACGTTGGTGAAGTTCAGTTGGTTGAATATCTAAAATTCGATTGTAACCATCAGAGGCAATACCCCCCGCTTGTTCTGCTAAGAATGCCATTGGATTGCCTTCATAAAGCAAACGAAGCTTACCATTTGGATAGTTAGTTGCACTTGGGTAAATGTAGATACCGCCTTTTAATAAGTTACGATGGAAGTCTGCTACTAATGAACCGATATAACGTGACGCATAAGGGCGGTTAGTTGCTTTATCTTCTTCTTGGCAGTATTTAATGTATTTTTTTACCCCTTGTGGGAATTTGAGATATTGTCCTTCATTGATGGAATAGATTTTGCCCTCTTTTGGCATCTTCATATTTTCATGAGAAAGACAGAATGTACCGATAGATGGATCATAAGTGAAACCATTTACACCATGACCAGTGGTATAAACCAACATGGTAGACGAACCATATACGATATAACCCGCAGCCACTTGTTTATTACCCGGTTGCATAAAGTCTTCTAAGGTAACAGGTGAGCCAATAGGGGATACACGACGGTAAATAGAGAAGATTGTCCCAACCGAAACGTTCACATCAATATTGGATGAACCATCAAGTGGGTCGGTCAAAATGATATATTTTGCATTGCGAGCACGTTCAGTATCAAAAGCGATAAAGCTTTCTTCTTCCTCTGAAGCAAAACCCGCCACTTCTTCACGTGACATGAGGGCCGCATTCATGGTGTTATGGGCGAATAAGTCCAATTTCATTTGGCTTTCACCTTGCACGTTTTCGACACCAGACTGACCAAGAATATTGGTTAAACCTGCTTTGTTGATATCACGATGAATGATTTTTGCTAATAAACGAATAGAAGACAAAATACCACTAAGTTCCCCTTTTGCATTTGGGTACTCCGCTTGGCGTTCAACAATAAATTCACTCAATGTTTTCATGTTCATTCCTTTTTATAATTGTTAAATAATAGACCTCTTTATTATATGGTATTTAGCACTTTTGATTGAGATCAAAATGTGAAGAATGAGATCTTTGTCACATTTTATTTTTGATACAAAACCTTGACAAAACCTATAAATATCCTTTAAAAGAGAGGTGTAACAAAAAAATAACAAATAACACAACATTACACTAAAGGGTGTCCTATGAATATAACCCCGATCAGCGAGTCGGCGGTGGTTTGCTCTTTACCGCCACCAGCTTCACTTCAACAACAACGTCAACTCTGGGCGTTTGCCAATCAACTGCAATCTGAACAAGATATTGTAGAAGTTGTCGTGGGAATGAATAATCTCACGGTTTTCACTGATTTTTACGTGGATTTTGAGCCGCTTATTCAGCGCTTGGAACAACGTTGGACAGAATTGAAAGTCTCTACTTTTCAAGGTCGTCATATCGAAATTCCGGTAATTTATGGCGGTGAATTAGGCCGAGATTTATCTGAAGTAGCCAAATTACATGACACCACGCCAGAACGAATTGTTCAAATGCATAGCGAACCGATTTATACGGTATATATGATTGGTTTCCAACCTGGTTTTCCCTATTTGGGTGGTTTACCTGAAAGTCTGCACACGCCACGTCGAGCTGTCCCAAGAACACTTGTTCCTGCCGGTTCTGTTGGTATTGGGGGGGCTCAAACAGGCATCTATCCCTTTTCCTCTCCTGGCGGATGGCAATTAATCGGTCATACCAAGCAATCGCTCTTTGACAAAAATCAAGCGCAACCCACTTTATTACAAGCTGGCGATACAGTGAAATTTGTGGTGGAGGGTATTGAGCTATGATTCATGTTATTGATGTGCAATCCCGTGCCACAATTCAGGATTTGGGCCGTTTTGGTTTGCGTCGATTTGGGATTAGTCAATGTGGAGCAATGGATAAATTGGCGTTACGTGCTGGTAATATTTTACTAGGTAATGCAGAGGGTGCCCCAGCAATTGAAGTTCCTTTAGGTGGTATCACATTGCAATTTCAGCAGGATATGAATTTTTGTGTCACCGGGGCATTTTATGAGATGACCTTAGATGATAAACCGGTTTTTGCTTACTGGCGTTATCAGGCTCAGCGGGGCGGTACCGCAGTGGTACAGCCAGATGCCGGCGGCCTTCGCC
>ERZ773214.101-NODE-101-length-57132-cov-4.677523_pt1 | contig 57132 bp, 46 predicted proteins | sample MGYA00511238_ERZ773214 | MGnify/ENA primary metagenome ERZ773214 (study PRJEB29015, sample SAMEA2738157) | human oral metagenome | biome: human oral; feature: human-associated habitat; material: saliva | place: China | collected 2259 ... | reverse complement strand
GGCAACCGGTGCCAGTGTCGCTTCGTCTGACGCTAGACCCGACACATCCGGTAACTTGAGTGTATCAAACACAAGGACGAACGTCAATGAAGGGAAAACAAAAAACCGGCGTACATACACCGGTAAGAATTAAATTTAGCCCGTCCGACGGAGTACCCCCGACAGGCGTCCCGAGACGGTGTTGCAACGCCGGATACTCAGCCCAACACCACGGGCAAGGTCAGTATAACCACTCTCATAAGAATACGTCAAGAGAAAATCATGTTTTCGTTCCAAAATAAAAAGGTGCTACTGCTGCGGTCGATGCTAGTAAGAACCCCGGCCATACGTCCGAATGCGGCGGCAGAAATACACCTTTTCACGGCAAGTGTAACAGATGTGGTAAAGGAAGAGAAGGATTTATTTCTTAATGCTATAAGTCTCTATATCAAACTTCCCGTAAAGAATAACATTTCTCAACAACCTGTCAACTTTTTGCATAACCTGATACTGAGGAATATTCATTTTCTCCTTATCCTCAAGATACTTTTTGGCTTTTGCTCTGTCAACACTCTCTTTTAATGCATCATACCTACCGAATTCATTTAAATTACCTTCGTTGGGCTTTGCATCCATAATTCTTTTGAGTTCCCTCTTATCAATTCCCAATTGTTTTTCCAGCTGAGCAATTCGCTTCTCATCTTCACACAATGAATACTCATTGATATAATCCATAAATGTCTTTCCGGGCACAATCTCAATGTCGCCTCTCTCAATGTCATGCAAAAGAATCTCTGCTACTTTTTGCTTTTCTTGAGATAAAGTTGAAAATGTCTGATGCAATTCCATTTTCATTTTTTCTATGTCGGTTCTACTTCCCCTAGCTAACGACTTAATATATTTATCAAATTTAGAATTCATATAATCGGCATCAATGATTTCCATATCAATCTCAGTAATATAACTTTCCAAATCATATGGTATATCACCAACATCAGCTCTTGAATGTTTTGTGCTCAACTCTTGATACCGAAGAACTAAGATTGAATAAGTTGTTTTATCAACTATTACTTCAATTTCACAGTTTTTATGAACGTCCTTATAGAAAGATTTACCCCATTCAAACCCTTGAATTTCAGCGGCTTTTAGAAGGCGATTAAACTCATTAAAATCTTTTACAAATTTTTTACAATCATTTACATCTTCCGGCAACTTCTCAAAACTTTTAATGCCTGCATTGGTAAAAAGCATGGATATGTCTTCAAATACGCTATTCATCTTTCTCAAATTTTCACAAAGATGATCAACAAATAGCCCTAGCGGTTTATCTCCAGAATATAATTTTACAGCACGCTCCATATTACTTTTCATTGTATACGGCTTCCGGTACCATTTGATTATCCCAAACGGTTTGTCAGGCCCAAATAATCGATTGGTACGCGAAAAAGCTTGAATAATATTTTCATACTCCAACATCTTATCAAGATACAAGCTATTAATCCATTTAGAATCAAAACCTGTCAACATCTGATCCACCACAATGAGCAAATCAATTTGTTGATTAGACTCCATTCTTTCATAAGGCCTCTTATGGGCTAAACGAGCTGCAATATCTTTTTTCATTTGGCTAAACCTAGATATAGTAAAAACTTGCCCATATCTTTCATTATAATCTTTGATGATCTCTTCCATTCCCGCCTCTTTACTCAGTGACTTATCATCATTGTCAATATTAGAGTCAAACAAGGCTGTAACTTTTAAGTCGGGCTTCATCTCCTTTATTAATCGGTAATAACTTATTGCTTCTGAAATACTACTTACCGCGAAGATTGCATGAAACGTTCCATTTCTACTCAGCCTATCCCACCCATCAATAATATCCTTCACAACTCCATGGGTGTATGCTTTCGTGCTATACTGACTCTTAAGAACATAATCTTCAATCCCTTTTACATATTCTCCATTATTATTTTCATACCCGGCCATCCTAACCCGGCTATCCATATATCGACAATACACTTCTTTTTTACTGGGATCCGCAAGCGCCTCCTTTTCAGAGCTTGCCTTAGCTTTCTCCAGCGCAACTTGCTGACGGACACACTTATTTTTAAAAATCAAAACCGGACAAGGATCAAACCTAAGAACATTCTTATCTCGTAGGCCATCAGCAATACTATATCTATGAAGTTCATCTCCAAAAACATCAGAAGTCGTATTTTTTTGTTTTTGATTTTCTTCCTGAATAGGAGTCCCCGTAAAACCAAAAAATATAGCTTTTGAAAAATTTTTTTTGATAGTAGAAAGCATCTCACCAAAAGTGGATCTATGAGCTTCATCAACAATAAATACTATCCGCTTACGGTTAAGTAAATTTATATCGTAACCATTTAGACCATTTTCTTCTTCCTTTATATTACTCATTTTCTGAATAGATGTGACAATTAATGTATCCGAAAGACTATTACTCTTCAGTCGATCAATAAGCTCGCTTGTATCCTCAGTACCCTGTACATCTTCACTCCCATCGGCAAAATTCCGATATTCTTTAAGGGACTGTGTTCCAAGTTCAATCCTATCCATTAAAAAAATCACTTTATCCGCATCACGTGAGCTAGCAACTAATTGAGCAGCCTTAAAGCTTGTCATCGTCTTTCCTGATCCAGTCGTATGCCATACATACCCACCTAATTGATGGCTATCTCCCCACCGAGTTTTAGCAACTTTATCTGAAATAGCGCTAGCTGCATAGTATTGATAGCTCCGCATTACTTTCAGAACCCCATCAGAATTATCAGCTACCGTATAAAACCCAATAAGTTGATGTGCCATCGGTATTGAAAGAAGTCTTGATGCTACCTTATCCCAATCCTTTATAGGTTCATTGTTAAAATCCGCCCAATGAAAATAATAACTTTTATTAAATTTACCTTCAGGTCCAGGGTTGGCAAAATATACGGCGTCTTCGGGATTCATGGCAACAAAAATCTGAACTAGTGAAAAAAGTCCACTAAAAGTCCCCTCTTTTGTGTATTTTTCAATTTGATTATAAGCTTCACTTACAGGTATTCCACTTTTCTTTAATTCAATATGAATAACCGACATCCCATTAATAAGCAGCATTAAATCGCCACGTCGATTTCCCAATATGTCTGATTTGGTTGAAAATTTAGGTTGCCGAACAATTTGGTACCGACTTTGCCCCGCAGCAATCTCTTGGCGATCATATATTTTTAAACTAATTTCCCTTTCAAAATGTTCCTTATCATCACGATTATCTCTCTTAATACAAACACTTCGTCCATTTATAAATCCATTCAGCCTAAGAGGCGTTTTAAGTGTCTGAATTTGTTCTAATATTTGTTGCATCTCACCCGAAGTTAGTGGGTAATCATTTAATCTATCAATATCTCGATTGTTTTCGAAGAGTATCTTTGCCCAGTTATCTAATAATTCTGATTCAGAACAATACTCCAAAATGTCACGTTCCCAACCATATTCAATTAACTTTTTAATCAAAGCCTCTTCAAAATCACTTTCTTTAGCAAAAGGCATATGCTTACTCCCCTATTTGTAATACATGATATATTCACACGTTTTATACAAACAATTGTTGTAGTAAAGCTTTTTTCAATAGCTTCAAGTGTTCCAACTTACGCTGATGAAGGGTGATGAGATTATCAAACTTGTCAAATAATTTACCTATGATATCTTGTTCAGCTTTTTCGGAAGGAACTAATACTTTAAACTCAGCAAGATTGCTTCGACTAATCCGTTGTCGAGTCCCTCCTGCTAAACACTTATTGACTTCATTAAAATAAGGTTGTGACGAGAGATATTGCACTAAAAAAGAAGTATTCGTATTTATTGATGTTCTAACAATTGTACAATCTACGGCGGTAATCATTTTTGTTCCTAAGTGAGGTACAATGCATGCTCTCCCCGCAGGTTCAGGTAATCTTGAGATTAATATATCCCCCGGGAAAACTTCTTTACAATGAAGTAAACCAAAGGTCTCATCGGAAACCCACTTCTTATTATCGGGTTTATCTAAATACTCTGTCACACCAATATTACCGGTTTGGATCAAACGCACTCCTGAACCACACTGATCCTTGGATTCTATCCAATCTCCATCTATAAAAAGATCGCATAGCTCTTCTAACTTACGCTGTTCCCAAGGTTCAGTGAACCCAGGGAACCTTAATTTCGGTACTAATTTTTTCTCTTCCATCTGTACCTCCTATTATTCTTACTTATATGCTTACACTACGGTTCTACCATGGAATCTGCCAATTTATAAATGGCCAAATCCAATTGATTCCTATATTCTACTTTTTTGAGGGATCTAATGGCCTTGTCTTGTGCTTTTGCCTCATATTCCTTGGCTCCTGCACGTTTTATTTTGCCAAGTTTGCCTTCTGAATCTAAATCGTTCCTACCGTATGTATGTCTGGCAATAAGATCTTGTAACTCTTCATTGGAAACAACATCGACAATACCCCATTGCAAGCGGAAATTGAATATTTTATCTCCAAGAACAACTTCATTGGCAGCTCTAATAATGTCATCGCTCTTACTCAGCTTTACGGGATAGGTTAACTCAGTGCCAGCTGCCGGATAATGTCCCTTAACAATGGCATCGGCGGCGTTATTGATTTCTTTAGCATAGGCTCTGTCATCCATGGACTTCGTAAAGTCGTAAATCTTTTCTCTCGTTTCTTGAGCCTTTTCTTCTTCGCCATCATGGACGTAGTTCAAGAGGTTTTCTACTAGTTCTGTTAAGTAATCATAGTTAACCTGTACGTCTTTAACATGAGTCATGGCTAACTCAATCTGGTAGACGGGAATTTGTTTTCGTTCTGCCATCTTTTCTTTCAGCTCGTTGTATAAGGAGTTGGAAAGCATGGACTCTTCTTCAACTGTCATGCCGAGTGCTTCAATGAGTTGTTCGGGCCGATCGTAATTAAATCCACCTTCTTCACCATTTTCAGTTTCATGGTTATATTGTTTCAAGCGGGATACAGCACGGCTATAATCACGCATGAGTTCAGCCATTCGTTCCTGCATTCCTTCACTGGCCGGAACAGCCGTAAACTGTTCTGTTATGCTGGCTATTTCGCTGACAATGGCCCGTGTATTTTCCAATTCAGCTTTAAATGAATTTGCTAATACTCCTGTCTCAACTAATTTCTGTTTATCCGGATCTGTAGTGCCAGGGTCTATTCTATCCTTTAATTCTGCCGACGTTTTGTCTGCATAAATGGCGAGTGCCTTGTTCATAAGCCTTTCATTGTACGCAGGCCAGCGGTAATTTACGATTCTCCCCCACGGCTTTTCTTTCATATCTGCCACTCGGTTAGTCCGAGAATAAGCCTGTATGAGAAGGGCATTTTTCAAGGTCCTATCCACGTAAAGGGTATTCATTTGCGGCGCGTCAAACCCTGTGAGCAGCTGGTCTACGACAATGACAATATCCAAGAAGTTTCCGTCTATTGCCGTCCGATTCAAACGGCTGGCCACATCTTGCGTATAAGCCGACGTATCATCTAACCCAAAGGCCGTACCAAATTGTTCGTTATATACTTGCATGGCCGACCAAAGTCCGTCATTGGTTACTTTTTGGTAATCTCCATTATTCGTAGACTGGCTAAAGGTCACGGCTGTCTTTAAGGTAAACAAGCCTTGCTCTGCCCGTTCTTTATTGACTCGTTGGAACTCATTAAAATACATCATAGCCATGGGCGTACTCGCCTTGTTACCACCGACATGGGTCGTAAAGAGGGCATTGTATTTCCCTTCGTTCGAACGATTGCGCCAATTCTTAAAGATATCTTCTACGACAAGGCGCACATGGTCTATGTTTTCATCATAAATGCTCGGTTCGACCATATCGTCCATGTCTTCATCTGTCATGTTTTCTATCTTATTTTGAATTTTTTCTTTCGACCAATCGGGATATTGCGCTCTATAAAAAGCCGGTAGATATTCGGACTTCATTTGCTCTTCATTAATGGTCGTTTCAAAGTCGACCTTAAAGCCCAAAACGTTTCTATCGGCAATGGCTTCACGAATGGTATAAGCATGTAATAAAGGTCCGAAAATATCTTCTGTACGAGGCGCTGTCTTGCTCACCACATCATCAAACATGGGCGTTCCTGTATAGCCAATCCAAGCGGCATGCTTAAACTTTTTCTGAATCATCTCAAAGTTTTCTCCACCTGTAGACCGATGGGCCTCATCGACAATAAACACATAGTGTTTATCCGGAACTTCAAATCTCTTTCGCTTAACCAAGGTGCCCAGCTTTTGTACGGATGTGACGATGATGGACATGTCCTTGCTCTTTAGCTTCCGTTCTAAGTCCCTCGTACTTTCCGTACTTTCTACGCTTCCCTTTATGCCTGCATCTGCATCAGCCGACGGATCGTAAGCCCGATAATTTTCATCAGTTTGACGCGTCAATGCAATACGGTCGACGACAAAGACAACCTTATCCACCTGAGGCATACGACTGGCAAGCCATGCAGTCTTAAAGCTTGTAATGGTCTTGCCTGAGCCAGTTGTATGCCATATATAGCCCAGCTTATTCGTCCCCACGGAAAAGTCAGCTTGCTTGAGTTTTGCTAAAACGGCCTGGGTTGCATAAACCTGATAGGGACGCATGACTTTAATCATTTGCTTATTCTTCGTTCCGTCGAGAATCATAAAGTTCGTCGCCATTTGATGAGCCATAGGGATGCTAAGCATTAAGTCTGCAAACTCTTTCCAATTACGAACCGGCTTATTGTCCCTATCTTGCCAGCGAAAGGCGAAATCTTTGTTGAATTTATCGGCCGTCGTATTTGCCATGTATTTCACATCATTCGGTGTAATGGCCACGAGAATCTGCAAGGTCGAGAAAATATCCGTATACTGTCGCTCACCAATATATTGATGCATTTGATTTAAGGCTTCGTTTACATCATGTGTATCCGCCTTTTCTTCAATTTGGATAATCGGTAGGCCATTAATAAGCATGGTCGTGTCAAAGCGGCGTGACGGGCGGCCTGTTATCTTCGGTTCTCTACTTATTTGATTCACTACTTGGTACTGCGTATTGCCTGCTCCAATTTGCTTTTGATCAAAGACCGTCAGAAACACATGCTGTCCCTCGTCTAAGTCCACTTCTACCTGGGAAACACCGTTGAGACCATACAAAAATTGACCAGCTTCATACGGAGTTTTAAGGTTGCTAATGACGGATTTTACTTGATTAAATTCAATATCACTAAGAGGCCGGTCCAATTTATCCTGATTGAGGGTATACAAAATAGACCGAAAATTATTCCACAGATCTTCGGTAGTCTTAATATTCGGTTCGTACTTCCATATCTTTGTCTTAATCGGTCCGTATTTTAACTGCCCTTCGGCAATCTGTCCGTCTCGCACAGGCGTAATCGTCCCAGTCGTCAAATAATCAATCAACTTATCCTCAAAATCAAGTTCCCTCATGGCCTGCCTCCCAAGTGCTATATTATGCCGTCTACGGCAACTATCTATGATTTAAAACCATTCTTATTTTAACATATTTATTACAGTCTTAATACAATAGATTCTGCACTAAAAGTAGGACCGGATCAGACTGAACCGGTCCTACCCTACGCTATTCACACACAATGGTCAGTAACGTTCCATCTCGTTTTAAGCGCTTATGCCTAATGCAATCAGTAATTGCATTCTTACAGATTTTCTTCATCCCCTCAGTCATACGGTTGTAACCAAATAATCGGACAGTAGACCGACAAATCTCGTCCTCACCATCTCTTATTATGCCGGTTTCATCAGCAGCGTTTAAGGCTACCGTATATAAAGCATTGGCTAATTCGATTACAGGAATATCGGCTAAATCTCGCCTTACACTAGCTGTCGGAGTACGGTAAATACGATAATTATTAGGGTCTAAATCCCCCCAATACACAATAGACTTAGTTTGAACTTTTTTGTGTAAGTTCACACGTTTTAAGGCACTACTTATGTACTCACGAACATTGGCCGTAAGTTTTGCACCTGAATAAATTTCACAAATACGATGCATTAAAAGATTTTCCGTAATCGGTGCTTCAACTGCAACAATGGCTTCTGCCAGTTCAGCAATAGGAGTTCTTGCTTCTTGTAAGGCCGTTGTAGGGGACAGCTTGTCTCCTATATAGACTTCATATTCTTTCCCTATGAAGCTATCTATGCCATCACCAGCTCGACTTTTTGCACCTTCAAATCCATCGATGAATTCCTTCGGTACGCAGTGAACCGTTTTTTCTTCGCTCACTACCGGATCGGCATATCTTTCAATGTCTTCCCTTATGTTCCCCTTTACTGCATCTGTGTTGTTGTCTATGTTATCACCAAGTGCAGAGTCAAGGTTTTCTTTCTTTTGTCCATATGCGTGCAACTCATTTTGCAAGTATGCCAACAACCGTTGTTCTTCCTTCTCCCTAGTCATAAACCAATCGAGAGCCCAGATACGATATAAATTCCAACCATTGTGCTTTAATACGGACGGTATTAGATGAGCTCTATCTCGCATGGTCGGCAAGTTCGTATATTCTGCGTCATCAATAAGAAGGGCACATATGTATTTATCCGGGTCCCCAGGATCTACAACGGCTAGGGGAATTTTCATCTTTGACGTACCTACATGGGTTACGGTCTTGTACCCATGCTTTTCCAAAAATATCCGGATACTCATTAAGAAGGAGTCTTTCTGCGACTGTTTCTGAACACTGCCCCCGGCTCCACCGGGCACTCTTCCCGTAGATGAAAACTCTAAGAAGGCCTTTAGACTACGAACTCCTTCTTTAGTTCTTGACGATACAACTATATCGCTACTAGTCATAGTTGAGAACACGTGCATTTCCTTACGGGCCCGTGTAACAGCCACATTAAGTCGCCGCCAGCCGCCGGTTTTCCCTAAGGGGCCGAAGTTCTGATATACCTTGCCACTCTCATCCGGACCGTAAGTAACGGAGAAATAAATAACATCGCGTTCATCACCTTGTACATTTTCAAGGTTTTTAATAAATATATCTTCTTTTAGTTTTCCAGCCACTTCCGCCAAAGCTTTGTCCTGTTCAAGCAAAAGCTGTAATTTATCATCTATCAGGTTTTGTTGTGTTGCATTAAAAGTGATAATCCCGATTGTATCCTTCAATCCATGTCTTAACCGTTCTGCTACAGCCTTTATAATCGCATCAGCTTCAGCTTCATTGGTTCTAGTATTGCCACGATCATATGTGCCGTCAACGGTATGAAGCCTCACTTTAGAGACAATATCGGTCGGTGCCGGGAAGGTAAGCATTTTATTCTGATAGAAGTTGCTGTTTGAGAAAGTAATAAGGCTTTCACTTTGAGACCGGTAGTGACAGTTCAAATAATATTGCGGCATATTTACGGCCAAACAATCTTCTAATAGGCTTTCCAAATCTTCTACATGTAAGTTATCTTCATCCAGATTTTGAGAACTGAAGAAACTGGTAGGCGGCATTTGTTTGGGATCCCCTACGATAATGCAGTCTTTAGCCCTTGACATGGCACCTACAGCCATTCCTGTACGAATCTGTGACGCTTCGTCAAAAATAACCATATCAAATTTCGGGAAATCCAGATTAATGTACTGTGCTACCGATAAGGGGCTCATGAGCATACACGGAAGCAGTCGAGGCAAAACATCTGCATTATCATTAAACATATCACGAATGGATACCCCCCTACCCTTACTTTGTATCATACGCGAAAGATCCGCCATTTGTCGGGCCTCTTTATCCGTTCCCGTGCGAATATTGGGAATTTGTGCTACAAGTGCCTCTTTAATATGTTCTCGACTTAAATCCTCCATATCTTTTATCAAGCGGTTGTATTCGTCTAGTTTTCGTTCTTCTACAATGTGATTAAACCGATCCAAAGAAGGCGACTGTTTTGTGAAATATCGGATCATCCCATACATTAACCCACTTCGAGTGCGCTTAATGTAACTGTTAACATCTGTATCCGTACTATTATCCAAGTCTTCAGCAACTAAATCCCAGCCGATGTTTCGAACTCGATTCACCGATTCGCGGAAGATAGTCAGATTTCTCCACAAATCCAAATTGGCTTGCCACCGTTTTAGATTTTCTACGGTCTCTTGAGCATATGTATCATTACTGAATAATTCCACCTTCATTTCAACGCCCGTAAGTTTGTTGAAGTCTTCACTCAACTGCTTCAGCATTTCAGCCGTTTCTCTTAATATTTGTACATCATTTTCTGCCGATAGGTTATACTTTTGCTCTATTTCATAAAGAGAAAAGAGCTTATCCCCATCCATACCGCATTGTTTTCCGAAGGATAAAATTTTGGTCACAAACACGTATACATCTTCCAATGCATCAATAGGATTTAGCCCTACATTTATTGACTGATTGAGAATACTCAATACGTCCGACAAGTCCTGTTGTAAACGTTGCCTTTCCTCTTGGTACAGAGCAATATCAGCTAAGGCGGCTTCTGCCATTTCATCCGTAATAGGAATTGTATCGATTTTCAAAGCATTCAAGGGCGCAAGTACTTCTTTTACTTTTTTACTCTTGAAAAACAGCTTTCCTCGTGCGACGGTCAGTTTCAATCTCGTATCTTGCACATTAAAGTCTTTAATTCCGGACGTATAGTGCTCTTTTATCTTTTGTTCATGCTCGAAAGCCTTCTTGCCGAAATCAATTACTTGAAGCAGCTTCTCTTGTATATCCGAATCTTGTAAAAGATTCCATAAGTCTTTCGTAAGAACGGTCTTCATATTTCGCTCATTCTTAAGCCGATCCAGTTCAATAATCACGGAAAAATCAGCCTCTGATAAAGCAGTATGATAAGAAGTTTCATCAAGTGACTGTCTCAATACCTGTAATTTATTTATATAAACCATTAACTGCCCAAGTAATGTCTTTACTTCATCTTTTGCCGATAAGGTATAATTTACTCGACAAAATTCCCGTAACGGATGCTCATTCATGATATAGCGAAGCTCACTCTTTAAACGAGCTGCTTCTTCTACCAGCCGTATTCCCGTCTCTATATCGGACGGATTTAAAACGGAGACCTGTTCGTCTGTAAAGGCATAATAATCATCGGGGAAATTGAGCATGCATTCGCCGAGGCACTGATAAAGACTATACCCTTGCGGGCGAACTGTATGAATTGCTTGCAACACGGCATTCATATCGTCTTTAATAGATTGTAATCGTGCAGTCTTACGTGCATATGCCTCTGTCTCCGATTCGGCTTTAAGAGCCATAACACTTTGTATTTTATTCAAAAAGGTTTGTTTCTTCGTTTTATTCGAGTAAATTTCTGCGCAAAAATCCCCTAACCCTAATTTCTGCAATCTTTCAGATACAACATTTAAAGCCGCCATCTTTTCAGCTACAAAGAGTACTTTCTTCCCTTGATAAAGAGAATTGGCAATCATATTCGTAATGGTTTGCGATTTTCCTGTGCCTGGAGGCCCATGCAAAACAAAGCTATTCCCCTTGGCAGCTTCAATCACAGCCACGAGCTGGCTGGAATCTATGCTGCCGGGAATTGCCAAATCAGCCACCTTATATCGGTCATCTAATTCTTCTATATTCGTTTCATTCTCGTTATAGTCTCTAAATCTTCCCTCTACAAGCGCTTTAACGACTTTATTTTCTGTCAATTTATCAAATCGCAAATTCAAGTCATTCCACATAACGAATTGGCTAAACGAGAAATTTCCGATAAAGGACATTTCAATAACATCCCAGCCAGGCAGATTCATTACAGCTTTACGAACAAGATTGAATACAAGCGGCAAGTCCGCGCCGCTTTGGTCCGTCGGCAAAGGATTCAGTCCCTCTAAACGTATATCGTAGTCCCTGCGCAATTTTTCTATGAGCGTAATATTGAATTGGGGATCTTCTTCCCGTAAACGCATTTTATACTGATTTCTACCGGACCTAATCAACTCTAAAGGCAATAAAACCAAAGGGGCATACCGTGCCTGAATATTTCCATCTGCATCGGGGGCATCCGTCATATCAAACCAACGTAAAAACCCTAGCGCTAAATACAGTGAATTAGCCCCAGTTTCTTCTAAATTGGACTTGGCAGTTCGATAAATGTCTGTCAGCACAGTGGCAAGCTTGTTTTTATCCAAATAAGTGTGAACCTGTCCTGCCTTATAATCAGCCTTACTGATTCGAGATATGAACTCGTCTTCCGATTCGACATCTACGATTACATTCTTGGTCTTAACACCATGCCATTCGGCCATCACTTCTCGAATGTCTAGCGTTTTACCATCAGACAACACATCTTCTAAGCTCGCTGCTTCACGGCCTACAAGTTGTACAGCATTTTTCCCGAGTTTAAAGGAAATTAACCCGTTTCGCTTTGACAAATCCAAGAGATTTCTCATCCAAATTGCTTTCTTATCGACCTGGATATCCCGATTTATATTAAAGTCTATCTCATCGATATTACGGATAGTGTCGCCCATTTCCTGTGCATCTTCTGCTATACCGTAATCATAGATGACTTCTTTCCCATCTCTTTCCATGAGGACAGGCAAGGGCCGCAAAAGAGTATAATGAATTCTTCTGACGTCCAATGCTAAATTAAAAGATTCTTGTAATTTATCTCTGCCGATTCCGACCGCTTTTTCAAAAGATATGCTGCTCTCAGAATTCATGCCTGTGCACTCAAGGACTTCAATATCATTAATACCTTTGGCTACTCTTTTATCTAATTCTGCCTTATCATATACAGCATTTTCTGAAAACATTTCATCTTTTAACCACACACCGGCGAAGGCATGTCCCGGTACTAGTATAAGAAATGGATTCAATCCGCAAGCTTCAGCAAGTGCACAGTATAATACTGCCATTTCAATGCAGGTCCCACTTTTATACGTAAGAATTTCTTCCGTTGTTCTTACTCGCTGAGCCACTTCAAAACTGGAAGGCGGTAATACATAGGCAATATTTTGCTCATAAATAGCTGCATATATGGCTGCCATCTGTTGCCTTACAACATTTTTATCATCTGCTGCATACCCAGCCATAGCGGATTGCCCTGTCGCTTTTTTCAATAATTCAGCAGCTCGCCTTTGTAAGGCATGAATGGCAGGAAGATTGGGCATAACAAAAGTCGCCAACGTTTCAGGTAAAATACAGTGTCCCGACCATTGATTCATGGGCTGAATCTTAAAGGGTATCTGCTTTGTAATAAGACTTTCTCCACCACTTATTTTTATAGAAATCGTTAGCATCTCTTCAACGGCTTCTGAAAGTTTTAAAAGAGTCTTTCCTTCGACCTTAATAGTAGGTTGAAGAGAGAGGGCAGCTCCTGCCTTGATATGGATAGTTTCATCTTGTACAGAAAAATATTCATATTGTGTTGAAAATACTACCCGCAAGGAATCTATATCGTCTTCTGTATTATTAGTGATTTCTATGTTCGCAATAATCGGTACTCTGGCCTGTAACAAGGGATAACTCACTAAGCCCAATGTATCTACTGCTAAGTCTACCGAAGGAGGTTCTTCTACCGGCATTTCTTCATTCGAAGTGTTCCTTACTTCAACAGTATCCGTCTGTATATCTTGACTTTCTTTAGTTTCTTCATTTATCATGCCGTCTCGCTCCGTATCCTTCATATTAAACCTCACTTAACTATTAATAATATGTGTAATCATTCATCGCACTATGCTGCCCTGCTTGCTACACGATTACTTTCTCTCCAATTCATCTAATGTTTTCTTATCCCCATTTTTCCACTCAGCCCAACCATTCGCTGATTTCCCAATAACAAAAACAGCGGCAGCACTAGGGCTGGGGAATATGTAGTTTCGATCAATTCGCCCCTTTTTATTACAGTGTGATAATGCCTCTTCACGACGTTTTCCAATTTTATTCGACACAGTATGATCCGTTATGGGTGAAATAACACTGCCCTTTAGGACCACAAAGCCTTCTTCCGTCTGTCTCCCCCTACCATGTACTTCTCCTACTCCCGTTATTTTTCGAGTTATATAGAGCGGTTCTCCCTCCGTTTTATGATTTTCCGATGTTTTTGTGAGTGGTGTCAGCACGTCATGACCTAAGATTCCAAGCAAGAGTTCCGCATAGTCTATAAAGTCTTCCATTTCACTTTCTTTTTCCTCTGTCACTTGGCCTCTGGAGGGCTCATTTTCATTACGAACGGTATATCGTCCTGCCTCTTTGGCCTTAACTGTAAAGGTATGTTCCAAATAGCTTAATTCTGTAGCTCCTAATGTCTCTTCACGGTCGCGTGTCGTGAGGATAATGGCTTCAGTCCAATAGTCTTTTGCTCTATCTCGCCGATGTTCACCCAAACGTTGTAACGGGCCCTTACCATTTTTTCTAGCCCTGGCCTGTCCAATGTAGACACTGGGACTTACGTCTTCATCATCAGTCCCAAATAAAAAGTAAACACCACTCTTATTTAATAATTCTATATCTTCAGACCGTTCAATATCTGTGCGCGGTATTTTATAGGCCACACCCGTCCAGTTAGCCAAGGTGCACTTTATACGCCCCGTCGCCCGACCGTCTATTAAAAATACATTCACGTTCTTACCTCGTTGTGCCATGTGCGGCCCTCCTATATAATCTCTACGGCCCAATAAGCACGAAGTACAGTGCCTCGGGGTAGTCACGTCTCATGTCTTTCAGTTGCTCCGAGAAGCGTTTGAAGTAGTCGGCAAAGACTTGTACGTTTTCTACGAAAAAGGTTTTATATTCTTCGTTACTGAGAACTAAGTCTTTTAAGCCTTTAGGATTTCTGTAAAGCCAATCAATATCGAAGGTGACGTCGCCCACCTTGCCCCGAAGTCCCCCGTAATAGCGAGAATCCGTGAAGGTGCAGGCCGGAGCTTTCAGCATAGTAGCCGTAAATTCGTCCAAGCGTTCAATGAGTATGTCCAGTACGGAAATGTCCTGAGAGTTCCAACCGTAGTGTTCAAAGCGTCCGTCTCCGTATTCAAGGCCGCCGCTCTGGCTTTCATAGTCACAGATCCATTGTTCAACCAAGCTTTCCGACAAAGGGCCGTCTATGCCGCAAAAAGCATCCCAACAAGGATAGCGTTCCTCTTTATGCCAGTCGTCTGTAAGGCTTATGCAGTAAAGGCTCACATCTCCGTCTCTTTCATCATAAAAGGACAGGCTTTCAAATTCCGGTGTGACACGATACTTTTCGCCCTTCCATGTAAGGTATGTATTTTCTTTATAGCCGTCCGAGTACTGCATATACGCCCCCAAATATAACTATCCTTATGTTTCATCCGAGACTTTATTTAAAAGCTCCTCGTTGTGACAATACGTATAAATATTATATACCTTATGTAGATATTTTTATTCATTGTATGACTATAAGGTCTTTTCTATTTATTAATCATCCTATAAACGCATAGCTCTACTGTCTGAAAATATAACTAGCTGTCTCATGGATTAATACTTTGAATAGTCTTGTTCTTTTTATTGTTGTTATAAATAATTCAGTGAGTTTAAGGCTAAGGTAACTTCTAATGAATAAGGGGGGAACATATGGCTATTACAGGTTTATTTATCGGCTTTTTAGTCGGTATTATTTTGCAACGTGGACAGTTTTGTATTTTCGGCCAGTTGGGATACATTGTTCGCACCCGTTCAGCTAAAGTCTCAGACTTCCCTGTTTTTTATAAGAGGAGTATACTATTTCTAGATATAATTTTGTTACATATTATTTATTTATTTGTTTTGTAAAGGGAGTCGTACTATGAAGAAAAAAGCCTCACTGATTTTAGGACTATTGTTATCATGTTCCTCAACAATTTTTGGATACTGCGGAACTGTCACCCAATACGGAAATATGGCATATGACAGTAATGGTACCACCTATACGGCAGCTGGAAATACAATATATGGTTCAGATGGCACAACTTATACTTCTTCGGGAAATACAATTTACGGAAATAACGGAATAACATATACCAAGTACGGAAATATTACCTATTGTAATGACGGAACTTCTTATACCTCCTATGGAAACATTACATACGGATCAGACGGCAGCACCTTGACGACTTACGGCAATACGACCTATTATAATAAACCTGATGACCAAAATAATAATCCTTATGGTCAGTACGGATACTATTATTAACTCGTAACCTAAAATGAACGACAGTGGTAATACCACTGTCGTTCATTTTACTTCAAGTCGCTTTTATAGCTATCTCCTTACGCTCCCTCATATACGAGGTTAATAATGGTCAGCGTCGTTTCGCACGATTTGACAAGGGACGGTATGGGCAGGAATTCATAGGGCGAGTGAAAGTTCATGCCGCCCGTAAAGTAGTTGGGCGTCAGGATCCCCTTGGTGGAGATGAAGGACCCGTCCGTACCGCCGCGCATGGCAATGGTTTTGGGCGTAATATTCAGTTCTTTCATGGCTTCGTAAATGTAGTCGATGGCTTTGCCGTTTTCATCCGTCAAGGCATCGCGAATGTTGCCGTACGTATCACTCATGTCGAGTTCAAAGCGAGCTCGAGGATATTTCTTCGCCATGTCCTCTACATATTTACGAATGCGTGCCTTCTTTTCTTCGTATTTCGCTTTGTCGTGGTCGCGAATGTTTAGGGTGACTTCAGCTACGGACTGGTTGGATTTCACGGCTTGGCACCAAATATAGCCTTCTTTTCCTTCCGTGCATTCCGGCGTTTCCGTTCTATCGAAGAGATTCATGAAGTCTACGGCCAAAAGGGTCGGGTTGAGAAGGACTCCTTTGGCACTCATGGGATGAGCACTGACACCGTGAATGGTTACGACGGCCGTACCGGCGTTGAAGGTTTCATAAACAACTTCACCCAGTTCGCACGAGTCGATGGTGTAGGCAAAGTCTACGGGAAAACGAGAGAAATCCATGTTCTTAGACCCGTAGAGGCCGCACTCTTCATCAGGTACGAAGGCTACGTAAATATCACCGTGGTAAAGATTTGAGTCGCTTGCCAAGGTGTGCAAGGCCGTCATGACATTGGCTATAGCCGCCTTATTATCCGAACCGAGGACGCTCGTTCCGTCCGTAACGACAATGTCCTGCCCTACATAAGGCTTTAATTCAGGATGTTCAGCCGCCTTCATGACCAAATTTTTTTCTCGATTTAAAACAATGTCGCCGCCGTCATAGTTTTCTACCGTATGGGCGTGAACGACGGGCGACAAGTTAACGTCTACCGTGTCCAGATGAGCGCAAAAACCGATGGCCGGTGCCGACTTTTTATTCGGCCCCAGGCGTGCCGGAAGACGTCCCGTAAGAACGCAGTGTTCACTTAAATGTAAATCGACAAGGCCTATTTCTTCACATTCTTTTTGTAAGAGTTTGGCCATGTCCCACTGCCCTTTTGTACTGGGAACCAGCGTGCCGCCGTTCGGTTCACTTTGAGACGGTACGCCTATATAGCGGTAAAATCGTTCTGTTAATTCTTGTGTTAAGTCTTTCATATTCTTTCCTTCTTTCATACACCGGTTACAGTATTTTCTATGTTAGAAGTGCCTTTATGAAATAATGTTAGAACATTTGACGCGGATATACATAGTCTGCCTGGAAGCCCAAAGGAATGCCGGCTGCCCAGAAGAGATACAAGGTAATGGTCAGGACGATGAGAAGTGCAATCGTATACGGAAGCATAAGGCTGCTCAGCGTACCGACACCGGTCTTTTTGTAGTATTTCTGGCAGTAAATAATGATTAAAGGATAGAAGGCAAACATGGGCGTGCATACGTTAACAGCCGAGTCACTGATACGAAATGCCGCCTGAGTCAGTTCAGGGGCAATTCCGACGGACATGAGCATAGGCACGAAGATGGGCGCCAAAATGGACCATTTAGCCGAAGCGGATGTAATGAGCAAGTTCAGTAAGGCAACGAAGACGATGATACCGAAGACCGTAACCTGCGGCGGTAAGGCCAAGGATTTCAAGAATTCCGCACCGGCAATGGCAATGAGAGCCCCCAAGTTGGATGCACCGAAGGCATACATGAACTGGGCTGCAAAGAAGTAGAATACAATGAGCTGTACCAGTGTATGCGTAATGTCTTCCATAGACTTCGTAAAGTCCTTGGAGCTTTTAAAACTGCCGCTCAAGATACCGAAGACAATGCCCGGTACGGCAGCAAGCAGAAAGATAATGGCTACAATGGACTGCATGACGGGAGCCTTAAAGCTGGCAATATTTCCCGCCGGGTCACGCAAGATAGAGTCTTCCGGCCAAAGTGCGGCAAAGAGTCCGACAAGCATCAAAATGAGAACGAAGGACGCAATGTAGAAAGCTCTGTTTTGCTTAGGCGTAATGACATCGATAGCATCTTCCGATACGTCAATATCCGCATCCAAGGGGCAAGCCTTACGGCACCACGGTTCGGTAATTTTTTCCGTTACCCACCAGCAAACGGCAATAACGGGCACTGTCGCCGCTAATGAGAAGAAGTAGTTACATAAAACATTGATTTCGTATGTCGGGTCGATGAGTTGAGCCGTCATTTGCGAAAATCCCTGGATAACCGGGTCGATGGCCGACGGCGTATAGTTGGCTGCAAAAGCACCGGCAATGCCGGCAAAGGAAGCACCTACACCGGCCAAGGGATGCTTGCCCGATGCGTAGAATAAATAAGCCGCCATGGGGATGATGATCATATAGCCGCTATCGGGAGCCAAATGACTGAGCATACCGACAACGATGACAATAGGTGTTAAGAGAAACTTCGGTGTTACGGCCAAAAGCTTTTTCAGGCCCGTGGCAATAAAGCCGGACCCCTGTGCGACGCCGATACCCAAGGTCGCCACAATAACCATGGCCAAGGGGGGGAAGCCTGCAAAGTTGCTGACCATCTTAGTCAAAAGAGTTGCCAGCGATTCGGGTGCCAACATATTGGTAATCGTAATTTCTTTACCTGTTGTGGGATGAATGTATCCGAAATGAATTTGTGAGAATAAAGCCGATACGACACAGGTAATAACAAAGGCTGCAATAAACAGCATGGTAATGTCGGGAATACGGTTACCGATGCGCTCAATGGCACCGAGTATACCGCCTGTTCCCTGCACTTGTACAGTGCTGTCGTTTGAGTTTTCTTGCGACATAACAGGTCCTCCTCTGTATAAAAACAAATTTGCACTCAAGTCAGTGCTTCTTTTATAGTAGTAGTCACGTATTTTCATGTCAATGCACTTTTATGAATATGCATATATTCCTGATACCTATACCATTACGACAACGTTGAGGTCCCCCTTTTCATCTTGATATACACCCTCATTCATGGTAAACTATTTTAGTACGACATATATGCGCCTATAGCTCAGGGGATAGAGCACCGGTCTCCGGAACCGGGTGCGCAGGTTCGAATCCTGCTAGGCGCACCATATTAAAAGGCTCACTACTCGGTTAGTGAGCCTTTTTTTGAAGGAGCGTTTCATGGATAAGCGAGCTCGCGAACAACAGACAATGGAAGAAATGATTAAAATTTATTGCCACGGTCTTCACCATACCGAAAAAGGAACTCTCTGTCCCGTATGCACAAGTTTGCTTCAATATACAAGGGAACGAATCGCTCGTTGTCCTCATATGGAGACAAAGACCTTCTGTGCTTTTTGCAAGACTCATTGTTACTCTCCGACACGACGTGAAGAAATTCGTGCCGTCATGCGCTACAGCGGTCCGCGTATGATGCTTACGGCACCGATAGCGACACTGCACCATTTATACCTGTCCATTCTGCACAAGCTGAAAGGGTCAAAACATAAAGATTAATCCCACCGACCTAAAAACAGATATATGAAAGCCCCGACTCCTATGAGTCGGGGCTTTATCGATTTCCTATAATTTTCGTTCAATGGCAATGGCCTTACAAATATCCGAAGCCGTATTCTTTCCTTCTCTATGATCGCTGGGCGTACGGGGAATGGAAAAGGTATAGCGACCGTCATGAAACTGCAGTTTAAAGTGAGGCCCTTCATCAATAACGGTAAAGCCTAAGTCTTTTAACCGAGCCTGTTCACTGCTACTCATACGGCAACCCCGCCCGAAGAGGTCGCGAATACTGCGAGCTATCTTTTCACCTTCACCGACACGCGGATTGGCTTGCAGTAAGTCTTCAATAAGCGTATAAGGGCGTGACGTTTCTTCATAGCGGTTCTTTACTTGTGACAAGATGCTGTAAAGAAGGTCATTAGTTTCACCGTCATAGAAATCTTTTTCTTCGCCGCGGCAGTAGAAAGCCTCGCCTGCCGCACTGTCCGCCAAGGAGGCCGTCATGGCATCCAAACGGGCACGCAATATATAGTTTTGGGAACTCAATTCTTCTACCTGCTGCTGGAGTTCTTTATTTTCCTGATCAAAGGCTTCCATGTACAGGTCCAGTTGTTCTTGTGCCTGAGTACCCTCTCCGTGCAGACCTTGCAGGCTTTGCTTGGCCTTATGGCTGTTAACCTGTGTCCAGTTATAGTCGGATACGTCCGACCGAGTGATGAGCATACTCCAGATGTCGGCAATAATGGCATCGGCCATGGCTTTGCCGTCACGGTTATAGTCTGCCGGTGCATGACGACGGTAATCGGTCGTTCCCGGGAAATAGATGCCTGCATAGCCGTTGTGCACGTTATTTTCATGTGTTCGTTCGCGCAGCGCCCAAGACGTATTTTTGTCTGTTTCTACCAATACATGAGCCACGCCGCCAAGTTTTTTAGCCAAGTAATTCGGCGGAACAACGGTTCTGCCGTTTTCACCGACACTTAGATAGACAACGGGAAGACTGTAGTCGTCAGTACCGTTCATAACAGCTACAGCCATATCTACATAGCCTTCTTCAACAATGTAATACTCACTTTGAATGGCAAAAGGTCCGTCGTTACGGCAGTATCCGTTTTCCATACAGGTACGTACAATATATGGCTTGTTTCCTGACGGCAAATCTCGGGGCGTAAAGGAATCGACCATACGTTGCAGTTGAACTAAAAACTGTTTGGTACCGTCTTTGTCGATATAGATGCAATCACTTTGCCAACACTTATTACCCTCACGATCTTCCAAACGACAGGCCAGAACATCTACCTTAGAGTCCGTAAATGTTTTAAAAGAAACAGTCGTGTTTCCGCTTACAAAGACCTTATCTCCGTCACTTATGGTATACTCCAGATTTTCAAATCCGTAATGAGGACTTCCCGTAATCCATTCTTTAATGAGTTCGATAATATCCTCTTTGCTTACCGACTCTTTAAGGGGTAAGCGCGTACTGAATAAGAGCATGACCGTCACCTTTCCGTTTCTTTTCCGTCGTCTGCGGCTTGTATGCCGTCGTACCTGTATTTGTATTGTATCTTATATGTAATACGTTTGTCATATTACTTGTGCGAATATCCTCGTATTCTTAAACAAGAAAAGGCTATGCTCTTTTGAGCATAGCCTTTCGTTTATCTACTATGTAATTCTCGGTCCAGCTTTTGCAGTCGTGCAATTCGATCCTGTGTCGACGGATGGGTACTGAAGAGTTTGGCAATACCGCTACCAACTCCGGCAAAGGGGTTAATGATACACATGTGAGCCGTCGACTCCGTAGCGCCGGGCAATACTCTTCTGTGTGCATAGGCATCAATCTTCGCCAAGGCACTTGCCAATGCCAGGGGATCTCCCGTTAGTCTGCCGCCTGCATCGTCGGCCATATATTCACGCGTTCTCGAAACGGCCAACTGAACCATAGTCGCTGCCAAGGGAGCGATGATAATGGAAGCAAGCAGGCCGATAATACCGCCACCGCCGCCGTTTTCATCATCATTATCACGACCGCCGCCAAAAATAGCCGCCCACTGCAATATATTGGCTAAATAGGATACGGCGGTAGCAAAGGTAGCCACAATGGTGCTGATGAGAATATCACGATGTTTGATATGAGACATTTCATGAGCCAACACACCGCGAATCTCTTCATCGTCAAGCATGGTCAAAATCCCTTCCGTAGCCGCCACGGCTGCATGGGAAGGGCTCCTCCCCGTCGCAAAGGCATTGGGGACGTCGGAAGCGATAACGTATACTCGCGGAACGGGTAAGCCGTCGCGCTTGGCCAAATCCTGTACAATATGATAGAGTCGGCTGCCGGACCCCACTTCTCTGGCATTATACATACGCAACACCATAGAATCACTGAACCAATAGGAAAAGACATTGATTCCTATGGCAAAAACCAGAGCAAAGGTCATGCCCGACCTGCCTCCGGCTACATAACCCAGGGCCAGAAAAATGACACCCATGAGGGTCATAAAAAATACGGTTTTTATATTATTCATAGGTCATTCCTTCTTTTTATTTTTTAAAGTCAAAAGGTTAAACTTATACTCATATTATACGTAAAATCAGAATAAAAGTCAATTTCCTTCTATAAATGAAAAAAGCCCGCAAGGGGCTTTTTTCTTGTATTTATTAGGCATAGATAGGGGGAGTTTATCTATTTGCCTAACTCGCTGTGTAATACTTCACCCAACCGTTTGATGCCTTCTTCAATTCTTTCGGGAGGCATGTTCGAATAGTTGAGGCGGAAGTGGTTTGCGTTGCCGCCGTTCGGGTAGAAGGGACCGCCGGGAACGTATGCTACTTGACGATCGAGTACCTTAGGCATCAATTCCTTAGCATCCATGCCTTCCGGCAGGGTTACCCAAGTGAAGAGGCCGCCTTCCGGATAAGTAAAGGTAACGCCTTCGGGGAAATATTTCTTCATGCAGTCATACATGAGTGTACGACGTTCGCCGTAGAGTTTGCGAATCGTAGCTACGTGTTTGTCCAAGTCGAACATATCCATGTAGTATGCCGCCTGGCGCTGGCCGAAGGAGGAGGTCTGTAAGTCTACAGCCTGTTTCAATTTAACGACTTTGTCGATAACTTCGGGGTTTGCAACCATCCAGCCGATACGGAAACCGGGCATGAAAATTTTCGAGAACGAACCGAGGAAGATAACGTTACCCTTGGTATCCAAGGATTTCAAGGTCGGTACGCGTTCGCCGTCATAGCGAAGTTCACCGTACGGATTATCTTCAATAACGGGAATTTCGTATTTATTCATAATATCCATAACCGCTTTGCGGCGTTCTAAAGGCCACGTAATACCCGTCGGGTTCTGGAATTCGGGAATAACATACATGAGGCGAACTCTGTCGTTTTCAGCCAAGATTTTTTCGAGTGCTTCGGGAACAATACCCTTATCGTCCGTCGGTACTTCGATAAATTTCGGGAAGTTCAGTTTGAATGCGTTTATAGCACCCAAATACGTCGGGCTTTCAACCAATACGATGTCGTCTTTATTAAGGAAAATCTGGCCCAATAAGGATAAGCCCTGCTGAGAGCCGGCTGTAACGACCAAATCTTCAAAAGTACAGTCAATATCAAAGGCCGATTTCATGCGTTTCGCAATTTTTTCACGCAAGGGATTGTAGCCTTCCGTCGTGCCGTACTGTACTGCTTGGCGTCCTTCTTTTCTGAGGATTTCCACGTCTACTTTTTCCATATCCTCAATAGGGAACAATTCCGGTGCAGGAAGACCGCCGGCAAAGGAAATAATTTCCGGCATAGTAGTGAGTTTAAGCAATTCACGAATTTCCGATGCTTTCAGGCTCATTGCCACATCAGAGAACTTCATACACAATCACTCCTTTAAATAAAATAAACGTATAACTATGATTTGAGTGTATCATAGATATACGTTTAACGCAATCATGTATGTGCTGAAAAATGCAATAATACCTTTTTTTTATCGACTTTCATGGCATCGACTAATTCAGTAATGGATGAAAACTTCTTCTCATCCCTCAGCCGTTTATAAAAACGCAGAGTTACGGTTTTCCCGTAAATATCGCCGGACCAGTCGAGAATATGCGTCTCCACGCGTCTGTATTGTCGCGTAAACGTGGGATTATTACCAATATTGGTCATGGCGGGCCATTCTTTTCCGTCCAAGACGACACCGGTTACATATACACCGTCGGGTGGCAGAGCCGCCTTCGGAGGAATAAGCATATTCGCTGTAGGGAATCCGATAGTCCTTCCCCGCCGATCGCCTGATACAACTTCGGCCCGAAGTTCAAACGGTCGGCCCAAAAGAGTCATGGCCTCTTGCATTTCTCCTTTAGCTACGAGTCCGCGTATGACAGTTGAACTGACCGGGTAGTCGGACTGCGGGGCTTCAACCAGGTCGAGGACACGCACGGGAATATGGGCATCGCCCATAGACTGCACGAGGGTCTCAGTATTGCCTGCCGCCTTTTTACCGTACGTAAAGTTCGTGCCTACGACAATCTCCGACGGAGCGATATACTTAATCAGACAGGCGCAAAAGTCTTCAGGCGATTGGTTGAGCAGTTCCTGCGTCATAGGCAACATAATGAGACCGTCAATGCCTACGGACCGTATGTATTCTTCTTTTTGTTCTACTGTAGCAAGCCTTGCCGGCTCTTTTAAGGGGTTTAAGACCGATAAGGGGTGAGCCGAAAAGGTGAGAACCAGCGTCGGCACATGCAGTCGCTTGCCTTCAGACATAGCCGTTTCCATGACTCGACGATGACCGACATGGACGCCGTCGAAGGTTCCCAAGGCAATGACGGCATGCCTGCAAACAGCTGCCGCTTCCAACGAATCGTATACGTTCATAACTACCTCTCGCCGCTAAACATTTTATGCGGCCTTAGAATATGGTGGGACACATCGAAGGTCCCGACACCGACCATGATATGCATCGGGTCGTAAATTCGAACTACTTCACCGTCGGCAAGACCTCGTCCGGCAAAGGGTACGGGACGGCCCTGCAAAAGAGCGGCATATTGATCTTTCGAGCAGGTCGTCGCCGCCATATGCGGTAATGCCGCATCGATAGGAAGGAGAAACTTTTCTTTTTCGGCGGCCAATTCTTCGAGAGTAGCCGCTTCACTAATAGAAAAATTACCTGCACGCATTCGCAAGAGCCCGGTCATGACGGCCTGTGTCCCCAATCTTTCGCCTATATCACGAATGAGCGAGCGAATATATGTCCCCTTGGAACAGTCTACTTCTATAACGGCTCGATACCCGTCATAGGCCAGAAGGGTTACGTCATCAATGTAAATGTCCCTGTCAGGCAACTCGAATTCCTTGTTTTGTCGTGCCAATTTGTAAGCCTTAACCCCGTTGATGCTAATGGCTGAATACTTGGAGGGTCGCTGTTTTCCCGCACCGACGAATTCTTTCAGTACGGCCTCCAATTCTTCTTTTACAGGCCGCGGGGCATCACTTTGTGAGACTACCGTTCCCGTATAGTCTTCCGTATCTGTCGTAAAACCGAATACGAACTCGGCACGATAGGTCTTGTCATCATCGCCGCTGTACTCGATAAGGCGTGTTGCCTGACCGAGAAAAACGGGCAAAACGCCGGCAGCCAAGGGATCCAAGGTGCCGGCGTGACCGACCTTTTTCATACCGAAAATACGTCGCACCCGTCCGACCACATCGTGGCTGGACATGGCGGACGGTTTCAGAACATTAACGATTCCGTGTATCATAAAACCTTCCATATTTCTTCAATTAAGGAGGATTTTGTTTCATCCAACGACTTGTTGACGGTACAACCGGCTGCACGAATATGCCCGCCACCGCCGAATACGGCAGCTACGGCATTGACATCTACATCCTTGGATCGCAGACTGACACGAGTCTGATCCCCTGTGACGGCCTTCACCGTAAAAGCCACATCAACGCCCTTAATACGACGAGCGTAATCGATGTAGCCGCCCGTGTGTTCGCCCGTATATTTCAAGACATCTTCCGTAAAGGATATTCCGGCTATACGACCGCCTTCAAAGAGTTCTATTTGCTGTAAGACTTGTGATAGCGCCCTTGTCTTTACCAGTGTCGTTTCTTCCAAGTGTTCGGAAATCCGATTGGGACGAGCTCCCGCATCAACTAAAGCTGCAGCACAACGCAAAGTATGCCCTGTCGTATTACTGAACTTAAAGAAACCGCAATCCGTAGCAATGGCCATATACAAGGCATCAGCCATGGACGGTGTGATTTCTTCTTGCCACTTCAAAAAAAGATCCGTCAGGATTTCTCCCGTTGCGGCACAATCTGTAAGAATATATTCGCAGTCGGCAAAGTGAGCATTGGATACGTGGTGGTCAATGTTGACCGTATAGTCCCCCAAGAGCTTTGCCGTCTCACCGGTTCGACTCGGATCCGTCGCATCGAGAACAACTCCGATTCGTCCCGCTTCAGCTTCTACATCCGAAGGGCGCAGAATATGTTGACATTCTTCAATGAAAAAGAATTTGTCGTCAATACTGTCATCAATGACGGTAATAACCTTTTTCCCCTTGCCTTTCAGCCAGAGGGACAGAGCTGCCAGGGACCCCAGCGCGTCACCGTCGGGACTGACGTGTGCAGTTAAAAGAAAGGAATCGTGTCGCTCAAAAAGAGCCCGCAATTCTTCGGGAGTACCATTCATAATCTAATCCTTCTTCTCAATGTCATGTAAAATCGATTCGATTTTCATGCCGTATTCGAGTGATTCATCTTCTTTAAATTCAATCTGCGGCGAATAGCGGATACCCAATCGTTTACCCACTTCCGAGCGGATATACCCTTGAGCCTTGCTCAAGGCGGCAAGGGTATTTTTCTTTTCTTCATCCGATCCGAAGAGGCTCACGTATACAGTCGCTTCCCGCAAGTCGCCCGTAATCCGGGCATCCGTAACGGTCACAAAACCGAGACGGGGATCCTTTAATTCCTGCAGGATAATACGAGACACTTCCTGCTTAATGAATTCCTGTATTTTACGTACTCGTAATTCTCCCATAAGAGCCTCACTTTACATTAAGCCTTATTTAGGCACTACTTCAACCATTTCAAAGGCTTCTACTTCGTCGCCTTCTTTTATATCGCGGTAGCCGTCAATGGTAATACCGCATTCATAACCTTCAGCCACTTCTTTTACATCGTCTTTGAAACGACGCAATCCGTCCAAATCGCCTTCATGAACGACAATGCCGTTACGGATGAGGCGAACCTTTGACGTACTCGTAATCTTGCCTTCCTTAACGTACGAACCGGCAACGATAACCTTCGGCGTCGTAATAACCTTGCGTACTTCCGCACGACCGATAATATTTTCTTCGTACTTCTTGTCGAGCATGCCTTTAATAGCCGCTTCTACGTCGTTAATCGCATCATAAATGACGCGGTACGTACGCAAGTCGACGCTTTCCTTTTCCGCCGCTTTGCGAGCCGCCGTATCGGGTCGTACATTAAAGCCGATAACCAAGGCATTGGAAGCCGACGCCAACATAATATCCGATTCCGTAATAGCCCCTACGCCGGCATGAACGATGGCAATACGCACTTCATCGCTCTTAATTGCCAAGAGGGACTGACTGAGAGCTTCGACAGAACCTTGTACGTCGCCTTTGACAATAAGCGACAGTTCCTTCAGCTCACCTTGCTGAATCTGGCTGAACAGATCATCCAAGGTAACCTTCGATTTAACGCTCAATTCGGACGAGCGTTTCTTTTCCAAACGTTTTTCCGCTACGGAACGAGCCGTCTTTTCATCCGTTGCATTAAGAATATCGCCGGCTTCAGGTACATCATTCAGCCCGAGAATTTCTACGGGCAAGGACGGTTCCGCTTTTTTAACTCGTTCGCCTCGTTCATTATTCATAGCACGCACCTTACCGTACGTGTTGCCTACGAGGATGGAATCGCCGACACGCAAGGTGCCTTTTTGGACGAGGACGGACGCAACCGTGCCGCGACCCTTGTCGAGGCGAGCTTCAATAACAACGCCTTCGGCCGGACGGTCGGGGTTAGCCTTAAAGTCCGATACTTCCGCAAGGACGAGGATATTTTCTAACAGGTCGTCGAGACCTTGTTTCGTGTGAGCCGAAACGGGAACCATAATGGTATCGCCGCCCCAATCTTCACTGATGAGGCCGTATTCCGTCAACTGTTGCATAACGTTGCTCGGATTAGCCCCTTCTTTATCAATTTTATTAATAGCCACGATAACGGGAACATTCGCCGATTTAGCATGATTAATGGATTCAATGGTCTGAGGCATAACACCGTCATCAGCCGCTACTACGAGGACGGCAATATCCGTAACCTGGGCACCGCGAGCACGCATGGACGTAAACGCTTCGTGACCGGGCGTATCCATGAAGGTAATCTTTTTGCCTTCATAACGTACCTGATAGGCCCCGATATGCTGCGTAATACCGCCTGCTTCATGACTCGTAACGTTTGTTTTGCGGATAGCGTCAAGAAGGCTGGTCTTGCCATGGTCGACGTGACCCATAACGGTAACTACGGGGGGACGAGTCTTTAAGGTTTCGGGAGCATCGATGATTTCTTCGATTTCCGTCGGATCTTCCGGCGGAGCTTCCATCGTTACGGTTACACCGAATTCATCGGCAATAAGAGAAGCCGTATCGTAGTCGATTTCCTGATTAATAGTCGCCATGATACCGCCCAGGAGAAGACGTTTGATGACTTCCGCCACTTCACGGCCCAAGCGTTCGGCAAAGTCCTTAACCGTAATCGTTTCCGGTAATTCAATAGATTCGGGGTAATTTTTCTTCTGCGGTTGGTTCTGATGGAAATCATGTTGCTGACCATGGCCGCCCTTACGGTTTTTCTTGTTCTTACCCTTGCTCAACGCATCGGTCAAGAGAGTCTTGGGACGACCGGCATTCTTGCCGTTACGATCGTTTTTGGCGTTACGGTCATTTTTCCCCTTGCGGTTGTTGTTTCCTTCACCGCCTTGTGTCCGGTTAAAGAATTTCGTCCGTTTGCTTTCACCGCTTTGTCCGCCCGACTGAGATGCCCCGTTCTTACGGCTGTCCGGACGATTCCCCTGTGCCTGACTGCCGGAGCGTACATTACGGTCGTTACGGTTACGGTCATTGCCACTGCGAGAATCATGGCGGCCGTCGGCCGTACGATTGTCATGAGGACGAGCATTATTGCGGTTATCGGGACGGCGGTTTCCTGCCGGACGCTGAGCGCCTGCCTGGACACGTTGCTGTCTGTTGCCGTTTCTGTCTTCGCCCTGCTTAGCGCCGTCACGTTGCGATGTATGGCGGTGTTCCTGCTGTTGCCCTTCCGGACGTTCGCGACGTTCACCGTTACTGTGCCGTGTATGTGCCGGTGCAGCCGCATTGCGGTGATTATCTCCGTTCGAGCGTGCTGCCGACTGTTTCTGCTGCGGTTGTGCCGATTTGGAACCGCCTTTAAATGCTGTATCCAAGACGGCCTTCATCTTATCATCTACGCCCGTAAAATTGGACGCTTTTATATTTTTATTTGCCAAAGCCTGAATGACTTCTTTTGTCTGTACTCCGTATTCTTTTGCTACTTCAAATACTCTTTTCGTCATCTGGTTACCCCCTCCGTACTTATTCCATCTCCTGTACCGCCTTTATCATAGCTTCGGCAAAGCCCTTGTCGGTCACGACGATTACCGCCGTCTGTGAGCGCCCCAAGGCCAGGCCCAACTGTTCTTTCGAGTACGTTCGAATCATATCTATATGTTTACGTGTGCCGAATCGCACATATCGTTCTTCATTCGTAGGACCGCTGTCACTTGCCAGAAACAACAGGGCCGCTCCGTTTTTCTTTATTTGCTGCTCTGCAGCCTGAGCACCGCATACTGTCTTGCCGGCTCTATGTGCCAGACCGACGAGATTCAATACTTTGTCGCTCATTATTCCAACTCCTTACGGAGTTGATCATATATTTCTTCAGAAACGGCTTTTTTCAAAGACCGCTCTAACCGATGTTCTTTATACGCTTTTTCAAGACATGCCGGGTCGGCACAGACATACACGCCTCGACCCGATTTTTTGCCGGTCTTGTCGATTTCCACCGTATCTTCCGGTGTGCGAACAATCCGAAGTAATTCCTTTTTCGGCTTTTGTTCCTGGCAACCGACACAGACACGAAGCGGGATTTTTCTCATCTTCATGTCGGCCTCCTAGACTTCGTCTTCAACCGGCATAGAAGTCGCTTCATTATCGACTGCGTCGAATTCAGCCAAAATGTCATCGTCTCCGGTAGCCACGTCACCGTCTTCGGCTTGACTTTCGCTCTTAATATCAATCTTCCAATTGGTGAGCTTAGCCGCCAATCTGGCGTTTTGTCCGGCTTTACCGATAGCCAGGGACAACTGGTAGTCGGGGACGACTACGACGGACGATTTTGCACCTTCATCAATCGTGACCGAAACGACCTGAGCCGGGCTGAGTGCGTTAGCAATGTATACTGCCGGATCTTCGTCCCACTTAACGATGTCGATTTTTTCGTTTTGCAGTTCCATGACAATGTTCTGCACCCGTGCGCCTTTCGGTCCGACACAGGCACCGACGCAGTCCACGTTCGGATCGCGCGAGTAAACGGCAATCTTAGAGCGTTTACCCGGTTCGCGAGCCACGGAATGCAGTTCCACAACGCCATCGTAAATTTCGGGAACTTCCAATTCAAAGAGGCGTTTCAACAAGCCCGGATGCGTGCGGGATAATTGAATCTGCGCCCCCTTAGGCGAATTCCTTACTTCAACTACATAACATTTAATTCGCTGTCCTACCGTGTATTCTTCCGTAGGAATCTGTTCCGAATAAGGCAATACGGCTTCAGCCTTACCTAAATCGATATATACGTTTTTTTGTTCAATACGTTGAATAATGCCCGTAATGATATCGTCCGTACGGCCGTAAAATTCATCATATACAATATTTCGTTCCGCTTCACGAAGGCGTTGAATCATGACTTGTTTTGCTGCCTGTGCGGCAATACGTCCGAAGTTTTTCGGCGTCACATCTACTAAAATTTCATCGCCTTCTTCATATCCCTTGTCGATAGCTCGCGCATCTTCCAAGGATATTTCATTTTCTTCGTCAGCTACTTCAGCCACAACCGTCTTGGGAGACACGATGCTGTAGTCGCCTGTCAACCGGTCTAAGCGAACCGTAGCGTTGGGGTTTCCGTCGTATTCCTTTTTATACGCCGTAATCAGCACGGCTTCCAAGGAATCACAGATGACATCGGCCGTAACGCCCTTTTCTTTAGACAAGTATTCAATGGCACTGAGCAGTTCTTTATTCACTGTTGCACAACCTCCGTTAAAAATCTATATGTAATCGTATTTGCGAAATATCCTTGCTGTCTATGGCCGCATCTTCTTCATCTATGAGAAGATGTACGACGCCGCTTTTATCCTTGCCGACAAGACGAGCCGTAAGGCTTTTAACTCCTTTGTAGGGTGTAAAAAAGTGTACATCCACATCGCGGTCCTTATAACGAACAAAGTCTGTATCTTTCTTCAAAATACGGTCCAACCCGGGTGAAGAGACTTCCAACAAGTATTTATCCGTAATGGGATCTTTGACATCGAGAAATTCGGAGAGTTTTTCACTCACTGCCTGACAGTCCTCGAGGCCTACGCCGCCTTCTTTATCAATAAAGACACGTAAATACCAGTCCCGTTCCCGTACGTATTCGACATCGACGAGCTCCAAATCCGTTCCGGCAATGATTGTTTCTACTTCTTGTGAGACCAATTGTTCAATATCGCTTCGTTTCATTCATTTCACCAACTGTTCGTAAAAATAAGGTCCGCATAAAATTTGAGAGCGGGTTTCCACCCACTCTCAAAACAAAGTCCACAAATTACTTATGATTATACCACTTGCAATGAGTCCGTACAATGCGTAATTACTTTATCTGTCCTCGTACGTCATCCAGAACGGAACGCAAATTTTCCGACAAGGCGGTGCGCAATTCATCTACCGTCTTACTGTCAAAATCGTGCACGAGATTGGGGAAATTGCGTACACGCCGTTCTGCAAAAAAATCATCACGCAACAGGTTGTACATAATCGACACTCCGCTGCGAGTCGATGCGTCATAATAGGCTACTACCATGTAAGAGCCGTTAATAATCCGCACGGCCTCAGACGGCTCGATGATCCGTTCAAAACCGGCGTACTCAAGAGGCAAAAGATCCTGCCAGTCACCGTCGGGAACCCCCTTATTCGTTAAAATAACGGAAAAATCTTCCCGACAGTGCACATAGTGAGTTTCAATAATATGCGGCAATCGCTTTTCGACCATCTTTGTAAAGGTCGCAAAATCGTCCGTTATAAACTCAATGAGCGTAAATTCCAACATGCCGATATCCGTACGTACGGAAAAATCTCCCGACCCGTTATGATACACGCCTTCAACGGTCCATCCCTTGCGTTCGTTTACATACGCAAAGATAACTGCATAGTCATCATCTTGAAGACTCGCTTCGGAAAAATCCTTCCGTAATGTAAAATCTCCCACCTGAAGTGGGAGAGACGCATCCATATTCCATTGTTTCACTGTTTCGATTAATCTCTCGTCCATGAGTAAAAATGGTGCGGTTGGCGGGACTTGAACCCGCACGACCAAAGATCACTGCCGCCTGAAGACAGCGCGTCTGCCATTCCGCCACAACCGCCTGAAAACTAAAATTCATACAACTCTTTGTATTTCTCTTCGTTTTGCATTACTACTTTAACATATTCCCGCGTTTCTGAAAAGGGTATGCTGTCGATTTCGGAAAAATTTTTATCCCAACCGTATTCCTTCATCCATTCGTCTACATGCCCCCGTCCGGCGTTATAAGCTGCCAGTGCCAGCACCGTATTGCCGTCATATTCACGCAGTAAGTAAGCTAAATACCAGGTGCCCATGCGCAAATTCGTACTGACGTCGTTAAGCATTTCGGGTTTAAAGCCGACCATACCCGTTTCTTCGGCAATCCACTCACCTGTTTCGGGCATAATTTGCATGAGACCGCTGGCTCCGCGATGAGAGGATGCATTGTCCTTAAACTTACTTTCCGCCAGAACGACGGCTGCCACCAAGCTGGGACGCACGCCGTTTACGCGAGCGTATTCACGAACAATATAGTCGTATTCCAGAGGATATACCAAGGTACGCATAAAGGTCTGGCGCCACCCTGAAAAGTAAAATGCCGACAGGAGAACGAAAAAGACGGCTATGACAATTGTACCGATTCTGCTTTTTCTTCTCACTGATGCCTCCGTTTTACAAATGCATTTGTAACCTTTCCCATAAAGAACGCACTTGCTCTTTTGTATCTTCCAAGGTTCCCGAATTATCGATTACCTGTTGGGCAAGGGACTTTTTCTTATCGACGGACATTTGCGAATGAATCCGTAGCAGCGCCTCCTCTTTCGTATAGCCGTTCCGCTTCATTAAGCGGCTTAGCTGTACTTCAAAGGGAACGTATACAAGCCATACCTCGTCGACGTACGAGTCATATTTTACTTCATACAAAAGCGGCATGTCAAGAAAGACGACAGGCGTTGCACCCTCTCTTTCAAGGCGCAAAAGCTCTTCATCCAGGGCCTCAAAAATAAGGGGAAAGAGGATATTTTCCAAGCGTTTTTTCATCTCCGGATTCCTAAACACCAAATCGCCTATATAGACGCGATCCATGGAACCGTCCGCAGCTACCGCATCTTTACCGAAGGCCGCTTCAATTTTTGCAAGGCCCCGTGTTCCCGGTGCCACCACATCTCGGGCCGTCTTATCACAGTCAATGACAAAGGCTCCCAATTCTTTCAACATATTCGTAACCGTACTCTTTCCCGTAGCAATGGAGCCGGTCAAGCCGATTCGATACATGTATGCCTCCTAGTGTTGACAGTGCGGACAATAGTGGGTGCCCCTGCCGCCCTGCTTTACGTATTTAATAAGGGTTCCGCACGTTTTGCACGGCGTTCCCTCACGGCCGTAAACGGCCAGATTTTCCTGATTTTCCCCTTCCCGACCGCTACCGTTGACAAAATCTCGAATCGTCGTACCGCCGTATTCAATGCCTTCAGCCAAGACGGTATGAATGGCCTTTGCCAGTCTCTGCGTTCGCTCCTTACCGATGTGATTGCAGCGACGCGACGGGCGAATACCGGCAAGAAAGAGAGCTTCGTCTACGTAAATATTTCCCAATCCGGCCAAAACGGTTTGATCAAGCAAAAAGGACTTTACAGTTCGCGACGAAGCTTTCATTTTTTCACGCAAATAATCAGCCGTAACCGCCGCCGAATTAGCATCGGGACCGAGGTCGTCATAGCCGGAAATGCCCGTCTTCTCACCCGGCTTTGCAAGCCACAGACAACCGAAGGTGCGTACGTCACAATAGTAAAGAAGACCCTTATCGAGGTGAAAGACGATATGAGCCGTCTTCGGCCTATTGTTGCCTGCAGCGTCATAAATAAGACTTCCCGTCATACGCAAATGAACGAGTAAATCCGACGATCCGTCCGTACAAAGGCGCAAATACTTTCCTTTACGCCCCACGGCAGTAAAAGTACAGCCCAAAAGAGTCTTTGAAAATGCCTTTACCGTCGCATTTTTTATAAGGCGCGGCAAGGTAATATCTATATGGGTAATCGTTCGCCCCGTCAATACGGGTTCCAAGGTCGCACGGACCGTTTCGACTTCCGGAAGTTCAGGCATGATATTCTCCTACTTGGCTTCTTCCCAGTTCGTTCCCGTATGAATATCGGCAATAAGCGGTACCGACAGGGTAACGACTTCTTCCATCGTTTCTTTCAAAAGTTTTTCAATCGTTTCTTTTTCCCGAGCCGGCACTTCTAAAACCAGTTCATCGTGAACCTGTACAAGCATGCGGCTGTGCAGGTTTAGTGCTTCCAATTTTTTCTGAACCGCATTCATAGCCAGTTTGATAATGTCGGCGGCACTTCCCTGAATAGGCGTATTCATAGCCGTACGCTCTGCAAAGGAGCGACGCATAAAATTCTTACTGCTGATTTCCGGTAAGGTGCGTAAGCGACCGAACATGGTGCGTGATTCGCCGGTGCGTCTTGCTTCTTCCACCAACCCGTTCATATAGTCGTGAATGGTACTGTATCGGGCAAAGTACGATTCAATATATTCCTTAGCCCTATTGCGTGTAATTCCCAGATTTCGTGACAAACCGAAATCGCTGATACCGTAAATAATACCGAAATTCACCGCCTTGGCATGAGAACGCAGTTCACCGGTCACTTCGTCAAAAGGCACGCCGAAAACTTCCGATGCCGTTCGACGGTGAATGTCCTGATTATGCTTAAAGCCGTCAATCATCGTCGGATCTTGTGACAAGTGAGCTAAAAGGCGCAGTTCTATTTGTGAATAGTCACCGGACACGAGATAGTCATACCCTTCTCCGGGTACGAAGAAGGAACGAATCTTGCGACCCTGTTCCGTACGAATAGGAATGTTCTGCAAGTTCGGATCCGAGCTGCTGAGACGTCCCGTAGCCGTCACCATTTGGTTAAACGACGTGTAAACACGCTCGGTTTTCTCGTCAATGAGCGGTTCCAAGCCGTCGAGGTACGTGGAAATCAACTTCTTCAAGGCACGGAACTTGAGTATTTTCGGCACGATCTCGCTTTGTTCCGCCAATTCTTCCAAGACAGACGAATCCGTCGAGTACCCGGTCTTCGTTTTTTTAATAACGGGAAGTCCCATTTTTTCAAATAAAATAACGCCCAACTGCTTCGTCGAATTAATATTAAAGGACTCACCGGCCAAGTCGTAAATTTCCGTTTCCAAGGCATCCGCTTCTCGAGACAAGTCGGCCTTCATCTCTTCCAGACGGTCTCTGTTTACAGTAAAACCGTTTAATTCCATAACGGCCAGAGTCCGTTCCAAGGGGGATTCGATAGTTTCAAAAAGGGATGACAGCCCTTTTTCTTCCAGGGCCTGTTGTACAGGTCCGTAGAGGGAGTAGACGAAAGCGGCTTCGTTAGCCGTCTCATTTTGAGCCTCGCCCTTAACTTCATTCAGAGGGCGCCCGAACACTTCAGACAAATAGGTCAGGCCGTAGGCCGTTCGCGTCGGGTCCAACAGATAGGCTGCCAAGGTTACATCATATGCGGGTAAAGCTCCTATTCCCGCACAAAGAGCCGCCTTATACAGGGATTTCCCGTCAGCGGTCACAACGACCTCAGCGTCTTCCAAAACCGTAAGCCACTGTTCTATATCCTCACTTTTTACCTCGTATACACCGCCTTCAACGGCTAACGTCAAGGTACTTATTTTCGAATGTCCCGGTGTATTTTCATAATGAGCCGCTAAGGCTACCGTCTTCCCCTTCACATCACGGGCTTTCAATTCTTTCAACTGCTTTAGAGTCACCGTCTCTTCAGCTTGTTCCAAAAACGCGAACCGATCAAAGGCGGCGAAACGTTTGAGCAGATTGCGAAAGCCCAGCTGTTTGAACAAATCACGCACTTCCCCCTCCCGCGGATGGGGCAAAAATCCCGCTTCGTCGAATTCAACGGGTACATGGCAATTAATGGTAGCCAATTCTTTAGACAACATAGCCTTATCTTTATTATCCGCCAGTTTTTCACGCAACTTCTTGCCGCTTATATCATCTAAATGTTCATATACGCCCTCAACCGTACCGTATTCGGTAATCAGTTTAAGCGCCGTTTTTTCACCTACACCGCGAACTCCGGGAATATTGTCAGACGTATCGCCCATGAGGGCCTTCATATCAATGACCTGAGCAGGTGTATATCCGTACTCTTCTTGCATGACATCGGGAGTTACGGCAAGCATCTCGGAAATACCTTTTTTAGTCAGATACACCGTAATGTTGTCATCTACCAGCTGCAAAGCATCACGGTCACCCGTAATAACGGACACGGACGTATTATCCGTCGGCACCTGTTTGGCAACGGTCCCGATAATGTCATCGCCTTCATAGCCTTCCGTTTCCAGCACATGAATGCCTAAACATGCCAAAACCTCCCGAATGAGTGCAAACTGAGGTCGCAATTCATCGGGAGCCGGTTTTCTCGTCGCCTTATAATCGGCATATAATTCGTTTCTGAACGTATGTTTATCCTTATCAAAAGCGACGGCCACGTAATACGGATCCAAATCGGCGTAAAGTTTCAAAAGCATATTTAAAAAACCGTACACGGCATTAGTCGGCCGTCCCTGACTGTCGCTCAAAGGCGGCATGGCATAAAAAGCCCGATATAACAGACTACTTCCGTCAATAATCATCAAGTTTTTTTTCATAGTTTCACCTACTGCAGTCAACTCAAAAATTTACGGACAACGGAATAAACAATATAAATCCCCAGGATGGCCAGTAAATACGGCAAGGCAACCAGTAAAAGGCCGAAAATACCGACGATGACGGCGGCTATTAAGAAGATAATGACCGCTAAGGCCGCCTTGATACGCAAGGGCATTTTGGTATAAATATGGACCCGCCCCTGAAGGCTTTCATCTTCTCTTACGTCTTCAGTATATACACGTCCTTCTTCATCAACGGTCTGACCCGTAAATCCGTCCCGCTCGGCACGGGACATGACCTGTACGTCCTCTTGTTGACGGGCATGGCAGGACTCGCACAAGCCGTCTGCATATACAGCTTCATTATCGCATTGACGACATTTCATAATCTATTCCTCCGACTGTTATGTCTACTCTAATATTCTTTATTCTTCATGCGTCTTTCAATATCGCGTTTTGCTTCTTTTTCCGCTATGGCCTGTCGTTTGTCATAAAGCTTTTTGCCGGTTGCCAAAGCGACGGTCACCTTGACCCGTCCTTTTTTGAAATATAAATTAAGGGGAATAAGTGTATACCCCTTTTCCTTGGTCGCACCGATAAGTTTGACAATTTCGTATTTATGTAACAGCAATTTGCGAGTCCGTAAGGGATCGGCATTAAAGCGATTGCCCTGTTCGTACGGACTGATATGCATACCGACTATATAGGCTTCACCGTCATCAATACGGCAAAAACTGTCTTTCAGATTCACTCGGCCGGCACGCAGCGACTTTACTTCCGTTCCCGTAAGAGCCAAGCCGGCTTCGTACGTGTCGTGTATAAAATAATCGTGTCGGGCTTTTCTATTGTCCGTAATATATTTCATGCCCTTTGTTTCCGCCACGGTGTTACCTCCTGTGCTTTTTCTTTCCTTTACCCTTTCCCTTACCGTTTTTCCTCGAGTTTCCTTTTACGCTACTGAGTTTAGAACCTTTTTTACGACTCTTCTGTGATTGGGATGAAGGGGTCTTTTCCTTTTTTTGTCCCTTTTTGCGATCTTTCTTACCCGATTTCTTTTCAGTCTTTTTTCCGCTCTTTTTCGCTTTACGACCGGCCAAAAGGGTCTGTAAATCTTCTAAAGAATCAATACGCCCGGGAACAAAATCGATTTCACAGCGTTCCGTATCGACGGAAGCCAAGGTCACGGTCATAGCATCCCCTAACCGATAGCGGCGACCGCTTCGACAACCTACGAGGGTATATGTCCCTTCGTCAAAAATGTATTCGTCATCCCGTAAATAGGAAATATGAACCAGGCCTTCAATACCGTCGTCGAGGGATACGAAGAGTCCGAATCCTGTAATCCCCGTAATATGGGACTCATACGACTCGCCGATAAAGGGCTTCATATACTGGGCCTTCTTCAAATCCGCCGTATCTCGTTCCGCTTCAACGGCTACGCGTTCGCGCACACTCGCATGGTCGGCCGCATTGGCCAAAAACAATGCGTCCACCGCTTTTTCTTCAGCCTTTACAACAGGGTGTGCCGCATATTTACGTAACAATCGATGAACCAATAAATCGGGATAACGTCGAATGGGCGATGTAAAGTGCGTATAGCTTTCAGAAGCCAAACCGAAGTGGCCGGCATTTACAGTCGCATAACGTGCCTGTTGCATAGCGCGTAAGGCTATGGTCTGAACCACTTGTTCCGCCTCCGTTCCCGCCGCCTTTTCCAAAAGAAGCTGGAATTCTTCAGGCGTCGGATTCTCTGCTGAAGGAACGGGCAGATTAAATACGGACAACACGGTTTTCATCATTTCAATCCGTTCTTTGTCCGGTATTTCATGAATTCTGAAAACCGTCGGGTTTCCCGTCCCTTCCAAGTAGGTGGAAACGGTTTCATTGGCAATGAGCATGGCTTCTTCTACAATCCGTTCAGCTACGGAACGTTGCCGCTCTTCCATCCGTAAAGGAGTGCCTTCTTCATCGAGAATAATCTTAAATTCCGGAAACTCGAAGTCCACGGCACCTCGACGCAGACGCATATCTTTTAAAATCTTGGACAGGTCACGCAATTCTTCAATCATAGGCATGAAGGGCTGCAAATCATCGGGAATAATCCCGTCTTCCAAAGCCTTCCGTATTTCCTTGTAATTACAACGTCGTTTGACACGAATGACTGCAGGTCCGATATGCCGGGATACGACAAGACCCGTTTCATCGATTTCCATAACGCAGGCCATGCTGTACCGGTCTTCTCCGGCATTTAAACTGCAAATGCCGTTACTCAACACTTCCGGTAACATGGGGATAACACGGTCTACAAGGTAAACGCTGGTCCCTCGCTTATAGGCCTCTTCATCAATGACCGACCCGGATTTTACGTAGCGACTTACGTCGGCAATATAAACACCCAATCGATAATGTCCGTTAGACAGGCGAACCACGTCAACGGCATCATCCAAATCCTTGGCATCTTCACTGTCAATGGTAATAAGTTGTCTATCGCGATAATCAGCCAGTCCCGCTTCAAGGCTTACAGTCTTATCCAAAGCATCGGCTGCTTCCGCTACTTCGTCCGGGAAGGAAAAAGGCAGACCGTGACGCGCCATAATAACCTTTACATCCAAGTCCTTATCGCCCGTATAGCCGAGAACTTCCGTAATTTCGCCTTCCGCCTTCTGATATTCCTGAGGCCATGCCGTAATCTTTACGGCTACTCTCGCTCCGGTACGAGCGTTCAAGGCTTTCTCCAAGGGAATGTACACATCTTCGTGTAAACGCGGATCATCAGGGGTCACAAACCCGAAATGAGCCTGGCGGTCATAGGTTCCCACCAAAGTTTCATTGGCTCTTTCGAGAATAGTCGCAATCGTCCCTTCTTTACGCTTTCCTACGGAAGACGTAATCTTAACGATAACCTTGTCGTTACTCATGGCCGTATGTCGATTTTCTTCGGCTACATATACGTCATCTTCTCCGTCAGGCGTGACGACAAAACCGAAGGAACGCGTATATCCCTTATATATTCCTGTTATTTCTGCGACCTTCTCCGTCATATGCCGCTGTTTGCCTTGAAAAACCACGAAGCGTGTCTCTCCTTTTACTTCCACAATCTACTGATACACATATAAAAATATTATATCATATCTCATGTACGTCTGCTGTTTCGGGCAACAAAAAACCTGCGGTAAGTACCGCAGGTTCCGTTGTTTAAAATGTATGCATCAATCGTCCCAAGACAAGGGTCAAGATGGCGAAAATGACGGAAAAGAAAATGGTCATTTTCGAAAGCAAGGCATCCATACCGCGTGCCCGACTGCCGAACAAATCTTCCGCCCCGCCGCCGAAGCCTGCACCCATTCCCTGAGTCTTGCTCTTTTGTGCTACGACAACACCGATTAAAATTAACGATACTATAGTTACGAGAACTTCCAAAAAGTTAATCACCGTACTCCTCCTTATACTCATGCTAACGCAATTATTGTACACTCTTTTCGACTATCTATCAATAGAATTTCTACCGTCACGAGCATGCACATATTCCTCCAGCTTATGCTTAATACGCTGTAAGGCGTTATCGACGGACTTTACGGGACGATTGAGGCTCTCAGCCGTTTCATTGTACGATTTTCCTTCCAAATAGGCCAACAGAACTTGCCATTCCAAGTCGCTGAGCACCTCGTTCATGCGCAGTTCCATGTCTTTGTACGCTTCTTCATTAATGACGAGTTCTTCCGGGTTCAGGTCTTTTTCTCCGGTCAAAACATCCTGCAAGGTGCGTTCGGATTCATCTGCATAAACGGGACGATCGATGGAGACGTACGAGTTCAACGGAGCATGTTTATACCGCGTTGCCGTCTTAACGGCCGAAATGATTTGACGCGTAATACAAATTTCCGCAAAAGCACTGAAAATAGTATGCATGTGCGGCTTGAAATCGCGAATAGCCTTGTAAAGGCCGATCATCCCTTCCTGCACCAGGTCTTCCGTATCGGCTCCGACAAGAAAGTAGGCATGAGCTCTGGATTTAACAAGGTTTCGATATTTTTGTATTAAATAATCGGAAGCGGCCGCATTGCCGGCTGATGCCAGAGCTGCCACTTTTTCATCCGCCATATCCTGAAAATTTGTATCTTGCCGTTCTTCCATATCTGTCTCCTATTTCGAGCGACGTATTTTTTCCAGCTTTTCCCAAACGTCCGTATTTTTCACGCGATGGACGACTTCATTGCGGCCTCCCGGCAAATGAACCTCACTGTGCACATATCGTTTTTCTTCGTGTTTCATACGAGCTACATCTTCAGCAAGTTCCCGCGCCGATACGCGGTAGGCCCCGCTACCGAGAATCTGCTGTTGCTCGGTTCCGTCCGAGGTGGCGACAAAAAGGCTGCGTCGTTCCCGTCGATGCTCGTACACAAGGCGTTCTATACGACTGTCCGCCGTCTCATCCTTATCCGTAAAGACAATGCGACAATCCTTGCCGACGGACTCTTCTTTCGCCCCTTCATCCGTGTACATGGCATCGAAAACAATGACCGCTTCGACTCCTTTTATTTTACCGTAACCCGCAATCGTATCGATCAGTCGTTGACGTGCATGTTCCAATGATTCATCGGCCAGAGTCTGCAAATCCTTCCAAGCAAAAATAATATTATAGCCGTCTATGATATAGAGATCTTTCATTTTCGCCCCTACTTTTCCCGGTGTCGTTTACGAGCTACTTCATACATGAGAAGAGCTGCCGCTACGGAAGCGTTTAACGAGTTAATCCGACCGAACATAGGAATGCGTACGAGTACGTCGCAATTGTCCTTCACAAGACGGGATATCCCCTTACCTTCACTACCGATAACCAATACCAGTGGCATATCGGCAGACAGGGAGTAATAGTTTTCTTCGCCGACCATGTCGGCCCCTAAAACCCAGAACCCCTGTTTTTTTAATTGTTTCAACGTAGTCGTCACATTGCCGATACGAACGATCGGCATGTATTCCACGGCACCGGCCGAGGTCTTGGCTACCGTTTCATTTATAGGGGCGCTGTGCCTTTGCGGCACCAAAACGGCATGTACGCCGGCACATTCGGCCGTCCGAATGATAGCACCCAAATTGTGGACGTCTTCAATGCCGTCGGCAAGAACCAAAAAGGGCATCTCCCCCTTTTCCTGCACCTTAGCCAAGACATCATCCAAATCGGCAAAGTCAACAGCTGCAGCAAGGGCAATGACATCTTGATGCCGTACGCCCTGAGCCAATCGCTCCATGGCCCGAGTATCGACGAATTCGACGGGAATTTTCCGCTCTTTCGCCAAAGTTCGAATACGAGCCAAAGGCGGTGCCTCTTTTTTGGCAGTCATATAAATTTTTGTCACCGAACGCCCTGCTTTCAGGGCTTCGGTGACACTGTTGCGTCCTGCAATAATCGATGTATCCACAGGCTACTCCTTATGTGAGTCACGACTATATTTTCGTGTATAAGAAACAATGCAATTCATGATTTGCTGTAACCGTTCATCTTGTTCAGAAAGAATCAGATAGCCGATAAGTGCTTCCAAGGCCGTACTGTTGCGATATTCACCGACAGTGGCACTCTTGGGAACTTGCATCTTCGCATTGCGCGCACGGCGGCAAACAGCCGTTTCCTCTTCTGTAAAATCTTCTTTAAGGGCTTCATAAACAACGGACTGCACCTTGGCGGAAACAAATTCGGCCGCCAGGGAATGCAATACCCGGGCATTGGGTATACCCGTAGCCGTTAAGCATCGCCGCAAAGTCAAGGCATAATAGGCATCGCCTATGAGTGCCAGATTCAACGAGTCCGTACGGGCTGCATCGACAAACGGTACATTCAAGGTCGTATCGTCTGCAAAGGCCTTAAGGGCTTCTTTCTTTACTTGTTGAAACTGTTCGAATCTCACTTTTTCCAACGCGCTCCCTGAGGCGAGTCTTCAATGGTAATTCCCAAGTCCGACAACTTGTCGCGAATAGCGTCGGCCAAAGCATATTGCTTCTGAGCACGGCATTCCTGGCGCAATTCAAGAATAACATCCATCAAGGCTGCATAGTCCTTATCATCCGCTTTTCCGGCCGTACCGTTCCAGCGATCCTCCAAGACCCCGAGAATATCCGTCATAGTCTTAAAAATACGCTTTACTTCCGAAAGGACGGCACTGTCTGCCGGTACGCCGTTCGTCGATACTTCGCTCGTATAAATATTGACTTTCTTAGCCAATTCAAACATGGCCGCACTGGCAAGAGCCGTGTTGAAGTCATCACACATAGCCGTTTCAAAATCTTCCATAGTACGTTGCGCATCGGCCAATAAAGCAGCCGATAATTCGGATTTGCCGCCCGACGGCTGTTCCAATAGCCACAAAGTATTATCAATAGCCGTACCGAGGCGTTCCAGGCTACGAGTCATTTCCGTCAAGCGTTCGTCACTGAAATCCAAGGGACTTCTGTAATGATTGGATATGAGGAAGTATCTAAGCGCATCGGGACTGTAATGTTCCAATACGTCTTTGACGAGGAAAAAGTTATTCAACGACTTACTCATCTTTTCAGAATCAATAGTAATGAAGCCGTTGTGTACCCAATAATTGACCATAGGGCCGTGATTGCAACAAGCTTCAGTCTGAGCGATTTCATTTTCATGGTGAGGGAATATCAAATCACTGCCGCCACCGTGAAAATCAAAGGGTTCGCCCAAGTATTTTAAGCTCATGGCCGAGCATTCAATGTGCCAACCCGGACGGCCTTTTCCCCAAGGACTGTCCCAAGACGGTTCACTCGGTTTAGCAGCTTTCCAGAGAGCAAAGTCCATGGGATTTTCTTTGCGGTCGTCCACTTCGATACGAGCTCCGGCCATCATATCGTCCAAGGAACGATGGCTCAATTCCCCGTAGTGTTCAAAACTCTGAACACGATAATATACATCGCCGTCCAACTCGTAGGCATGGCCGTTTTCAATCAGTTTGGAAATCATGGCTATAATATCATCCATGTGTTCAGATACGCGCGGATATTTATCGGCACGTTGAATGTGGAGCTTATCCATGACTTCAAAATAAGAAGCGATATATCGATTGGCAATTGTATCCCACGATACTTCTTCTCCGTTGGCGGCATTGATAATCTTATCATCCACATCCGTAAAATTTTGAATATGCGTAACGGCATAGCCTAAGTGTTTCAAATAGCGTTTAATAACATCCCAAGTAACAAAGGGACGCGCATTTCCCATGTGCGAATGGTTATACGGCGTAATACCGCAAACATACATCTTCACTTGCCCGGGGGTAACAGGCTTAAAAACCTCTTTTTTTCTGGATAGCGTATTATATACGGTTAATTCTCTCATCATAACCTCCTATTTAACATAAAAAGAGCCTCCATCCCCTGACAGAGACGGTGGCCCGCGGTTCCACTCTGTTTTACGACATAGTCGTAATCTTCATAACCGGTAACGGCGGTATCCGGATCGAGCTACTATCGTTCACTCGACCGACTCGCGAAGGCAGTTTTATCATCGGGCAATCTGACAAGGCTTTCAGCGACCGCCTCGTCTCTCTGTAGTGCCGAAGGATAAACACATTTCGGTCTTCGTCATTGTACACTTTCCGTAGAAAGCTATATATAATACATAATATTATATGACTTATCACTTTCCTGTCAATAGGATACTTGGATAAAATTAAAAGGGAGTATCTCCTAAAGACACTCCCTTTTTACCTTGATTTATTCCGCAATAAGTCCGCTGCGGCGCAAGCGCTGTACCACTTTTTCACGTCCCATTAAAGCGATGATGACGTTCAGGTCCGGACCGTGCATAACACCGGTCAAAGCCACGCGGATAGGCATGTACACGAACTTGCCTTTAACGCCTACCCCCTTTTGCACCTTCTTGAAGAGAGGCTGAACCGTATCAGCCGTAACTTCGTCCAAGGCCTCCAGCTCTTTCAAAAAAGCCGTAAGAACAGCAGAAGCCGTTTCTTCGTTCAATACGGCTGCCGTTTCTTCGTTTTCCGGTTCATATTCATCGGTAAAGAAGACCTTAGCCGCATCGGTAACTTGAGCACCGTACTGAATGTGTTCACGCAAAGCCGTTACCATGGTTTCGACCCAGGCTAAGGTTTTTTCATCAGGATTTTCCGACACGTAGCCGGCCTTTTGCAAATGAGGTAAGCAAAGTGTTACTAACGAAGGACCGTCCAATTCTTTCATATATTGGAAGTTAATCCAATTAAGTTTTTCAATATCGAAGACTGCCGGGTTTTTCGCCACGCGATCAAGAGTAAACATTCTGCACAGTTCTTCTTTACTGAAAATTTCCTTATCGCTGTCAGGTGTCCATCCGAGCAAGGCCAGGAAGTTAAACAACGCTTCGGGCAAGTATCCCATATCCCGATACTGTTGTACGGATGTAGCCCCGTGACGTTTACTCATCTTTTTCTTATCTGCACCGAGAATAAGAGATACATGAGCAAACTTGGGAGGTTCAAATCCCAGCGCTTCGTACAAAACAAGCTGACGCGGTGTGTTGGACAGGTGTTCTTCCGCCCGAATAACATGGGTAATTTCCATAAGGGCGTCATCAAGGACTACACAGTAGTTATAAACCGGCACCCCATCGGATTTAACAATAACGAAATCCCCGATTTTATCGGAATCAAAAGGCACCTTGCCACGCACAATATCATCTACTTCATAAGTTTTGTGCTTCGGCGTTCTAATGCGTATGACATGCGGTCTACCTTCAGCCAGATACTGTTTTATCTGTTCTTCCGAAAGATGACTGCACGTGCCGCCGTAAACGGGCGTTTCTCCCTTGGCCATTTGTGCATCTTTTTCGGCTTCCAACTCTTCGGGTGTACAAAAGCAGTAGTAAGCCTTGCCTTCAGCCAACAGTTTTTCCGTATATTGACGATATAAATCAAGGCGTTCCATTTGACGATACGGTCCGTGATCACCGCCTACATCAATGCCTTCATCCCAGTTAATCCCCAACCAGTGGAGGGCTTCTTTTATGTTTTCTTCCGATTCGCGCGTAGACCGCTTTTGGTCCGTATCTTCTACGCGGACGACAAAAGTTCCGTCATTATGAGCGGCTACGAGATAATTAAAGAGTGCCGAACGGGCACCTCCTATATGAAAAGGCCCGGTCGGGCTGGGAGCGAAACGTACGCGAACTTGCTTAGACATAAATCAATTCCTCCTAAATTGCATTGTACTTGAGGACCATAGCCGCCGCTTGTGCCGCCATGCCCTCTTCATTACCGACGAAGCCGAGTCGCTCCGTCGTCGTGGCCTTAACGGATACATTACTTTCATCCATTTCCAAAGCCACAGCTATATTATGAACCATTTGGGAAATATAAGGTTTAACCTTCGGCTCTTGAGCCAACAAGGTAGCATCCACATTGATAATGCGACACCCGTTTTCTACAAGAATTTGCTTAACCTTTCGTAAAAGAGCAATACTGGACACATCCTTGTAGGCCGCATCCGTATCGGGAAAGTACGTGCCTATATCCTTTAGACCCGCTGCCCCGAGGAGGGCATCCATGACGGCATGAACCAATACATCCGCATCGGAGTGACCTTCCAGCCCCTTACCGTGAGGAACCGTAACACCTCCCAAAATAAGTTTGCGACCTGCTATAAGACGGTGTACGTCATAGCCGCTACCAACACAGTGCTTCGTCGGCCCGTTTAAGTAAAACTCCAAAACGGGAATATCGTCGGGTGTTGTTACCTTGAGATTACGCTCGTCACCGTTTAATACGACAATGGGGACACCGCAAGCCTCGACCAACGAAGCGTCATCTGTACCGCTGAATCCCTTTTCTTTCGCATATTCATGAGCCTTCTTCAAGACCGAACGGCGAAAAATCTGCGGCGTTTGCACGGCAATAAGGCGGCTGCGGTCCAAGGTTTTCAGCCGTTGAGGATCCGTCGTCTCCGCATCTTCTCGAAGTTTCACCGTATCCTTTACAGGCACGGCATAAACGGCCGCATCAGCTCGCTCCATGACGGAGACGGCATTATCAAACCACTCGGGGCCGGCCATGGGGCGAGACCCGTCGTGAACCATGACGATGTCGCAATCCTCGGCAGTCAGTAAGAGACCGTTATATACGGAATCTTCCCGCTCAGCACCGCCGATGGCATATTTCACGGGAATAGACGGCTTCAAAGCCCTTACCACCGCTTCCACGTCTTTACGATCCCGTTCGGACACGACAATAACGGTCTCGGACACGTACTTAGCCGCAAAGAGATTGGTCAGCGTATGTTCTAAAACGATTTTTCCGCAGAGGGGATAAAAAAGTTTATTTCGTTCATAGCCGAATCGTCGTCCCGATCCGGCGGCAACTACAATAACAGATACTTTCAAGTACTCCACCTGTTTCTAATCAGATACTTTGACAAAAATCATACGTCCCGCCGAAGTTTGCAATACGGAAGTTACGGTAACGGGGACGGACATACCGATATACTTTTGTCCATTTTCCACGACAATCATCGTACCGTCCTCCAAGTAAGCGATCCCTTGGTTTTCTTCCTTACCGGCCTTGACGATAAGAACGGTCATTTCTTCGCCGGGAACACGTGCCGGCTTCATGGCATTGGCCAAATCGTTAATATTGAGAACAACGACACCTTGTAATTCTGCTACCTTATTCAGATTGTAATCGTTGGTAATGACCTTGGCCTTAAGATCACGGCCGAGGCGCACCAATTTTGAGTCTACGCCCTGAATATCGTCAAAATCGTCATTAATAATGTGCACATCTACGTGGCCTTCCTCTTGCATTTGTTTCAAAATATCCAAGCCGCGCCGACCTTTAGTCCGTTTCAATAAGTCCGCCGAGTCGGCAATGAGTTGAAGCTCTTCCAGCACGAAAACGGGCACGAGGAGCGGGCCTTCTAAAAATCCCGTAGCACACAGCTCGGCAATTCGACCGTCAATGATGGAACTCGTATCCAACAACTTGGTACTTCCCGTCTTTTTTACAGATCTTTCCTTGGCTTGTTTGCCTAAGCGAAAGTTAGCCAACAGGCCGGACACTTCCGCTTTTTTATGTACGGCAATGCTCATTCCGGCATAGCCGAAAACAAGGTTGAAAACAATAGGACCGTAAGCCCCGATAATGGGGAGCCGGGCAAAGGCGAATCCGATTAAATTAGCAATTATAAGTCCAATAAGCAAGCCCACGGTTCCGGCAAGAAGGTCCTGTCCCGAAAGAGATCCCAGACTGAATTCGATACGATGAATAGCCGCCCAAATGAGGCGCAAAATAAAGTGAGATAAAATATAACCGACAACGGCTCCGACCAAAGCCCCGACTACGTATGCAATAACTGTCAGCACGGTCAGACTGAAAAATCCCGTTGCCTCGCCTTCCAACTCGGCACTGAAAAAGGGCGTCGTAATGAGTTCATCGGCCAAGACAACAAAGATAATGGCCACTACGAGGACAATGAGCCAACGCATGAGCGTATCGGCCATTTTATGTACCTTTACGCGACGTGCCTTACCCGTTTCCCTTTCAGCATTGGAAGAACGTTGATCATCAGACATACTACGTCACCTCCCGCAAATGATCCTTAACCTTTTAAAACTGTTTAATTATATCATGTATCCATGTCGCTTTCCATATAACCCATGGGTACAAAGCCTATAAAAATCCTTTATTTACACATTCATATACAAAGGGGTCAATTATTCCGATTTCTTATAATCCATTCACATCGGCTAATAAAAAATATATTCTCATACGAAAATAAGACAGCTCAGGCTGTCTTATTTTATCTATGCGCAGATTATTTCCTTATTGCGAAAATCAGCAAATTTTTATTTGACACATTTGCATTGTTTTTAAAGCCGCTTCATGACTTTCGGGAGTCACTCCGGCACAGCAGGAAGATACAACGGATACAGATTTTTCAGGATAAAAGGCCTTCAGCATGAGAGCATTGGAAACAACACAAATATCCGTGCAGAGTCCCATGAGCTCGATTTCATCATAATCGGCTAAAAGATCCGGTAAGTCCTTAGAGCCGAAGGTCGGCTTTTCCACAACCGCCACAGCCGACTTCACGTACGGCTGCAAGGTGTCGATAATCTGCCATCCCTTAGTCCCTTGAATACAGTGTTCGACAGGCAGATTCTTTCCTTCCTGAGTTTCCAGATAATTTTTACCGTGAGTATCCATCGTAAAAACCAAAGATGCTCCGGCTTTTTGGGCCGCTTCAACTTCAGTCTTCACGTGCGGGACTATCTTTTGGGCTTCCGCCGTTCCCAGACTTCCGTCAACGAAGTCGTTTTGCATGTCGATAACTACTACAACCTTATTCATATAACCATCTCCCGTATTTTAGTATCTTACGTGCCGCACCTTTTTGCTAGATCTTAAAAGCTTTCTCAATCGCTTCTTTTACCGTCTTTACGCAAAGAATATCATACTTTTTTACATCTATATCATCCCTGTTGCCTTCGGGAATGATAAACCGCTTAAATCCCAATTTAGCCGCTTCCCGAATGCGTCTTCGTGCATGAGGCACCCGTCTGATATCACCTGTCAGGCCGATTTCCCCCATGACGACCGTTTCCGCATGAACGGGCAGATCTCGAAAAGATGATACGACAGACAGAGCCACAGGAAGATCGGCTGCCGTTTCGGACATCTTCAAACCGCCGGCCACGTTAATATATACATCTTGAGTCGATAGGTTGATACCCGCCCGTTTTTCCAACACGGCTAAAAGCAAGATCAATCGATTATAATCCATACCTACAACAGTCCGCCTGGGTACGGCAAAAACGGAACGCGACGTAAGGGCCTGAATCTCACCCATAAGGGGCCGCATACCGTCCATGACGGCGGCAACAGTAGAACCGGCCTGACCGGCCGAACGCTCAGCCAGTAAAAGTGCCGATGGATTGACCAGTTCTTCCAAGCCGCCTTCGGTCATGGTAAAGAGCCCCGTTTCATTAGTCGATCCGAAACGGTTTTTCATGCTGCGAAGAACGCGAAACTGATAATGCCGTTCCCCTTCCAAGTACAATACCGTATCCACCAAATGTTCCATTAGTCGAGGGCCCGCAATGGCACCTTCTTTGGTAACATGTCCGATAACGATGACGGGAATGCCCGTAGACTTGGCAAAATTCATGAGCTTATTCGTTCCTTCACGAACTTGAGTCTGACTCCCCGGTGCCCCGTCACAGTCACTCGTATACATGGTCTGAATAGAATCAACGATAAGCAGTCCGACATTTCTCGACTTTGCTTCTTTTAAGACCGAATCCAAATAGGTATCGGCTTGCACGAAGAGGTCGTCGACTTTAATATTTAAACGATCGGCTCTCATTTTAATTTGTCCGGCCGACTCTTCACCTGATGCATACAATACCGTACCGGCTTCCCGACTTACGGCTGCTGCCGTTTGCAAAACCAACGTAGACTTGCCGATACCCGGGTCGCCGCTCAGAAGAATCAAGGCCCCGGGTACAATGCCACCGCCCAAAACCGTATCCAATTCGTCAATTCCCGTTTGCAAACGACTCATTGATTCCATACGTACAGACTTCAATAACTCAGGTTCCGTGCCTTCGCTTCGTACCGAGGAAGCCACCCCTTTGGGAGCTTGCGGAACGGTTTGTTCTTCAACGAGCGTATTCCATTCGCCGCACTGCGGGCAACGACCCAACCATCGGGTTGAAACGCTGCCGCAATTGTTGCAGACGAAACGGGTCTTTATTTTTGCCATATCGACTCCTTATATCATCTGAAAATCGATCTTTTTCCCGTCTTTACTGTCAATACACACCTTCATGCCTTCTTTTAAAGTCCCTTCCAGCATATACTCGGACAGCTTGTCTTCGACGAGCTTTTGCAAGGCACGCCGTAAAGGACGAGCCCCATATGCAAAGTCGGTTCCTTCTCCGACCAGGACCTCCGTCGCCTTTTCCGTCACGTCTACGACTACCCCTTTTTCTTTTACCTTATCTTCCAGGGTGTGAATCATGAGGCGTACAATATGACGCAAGTCGTCTTTAGCCAAAGGTTTGAAGATCAGAATTTCATCCAATCGGTTGAGGAACTCGGGTTTAAAGAACTTGCGAACATCCGTCATAATATCCTTCTTTACACCTTCAAAGGCATGGAGCCTGTCATCTTCCGACTCGTGTCCGACATTAAAGCCCATTGTAGGCACTTCGGACTTCAAACGATTAGCACCCAGATTCCCGGTCATAATAATAACCGTATTTCTGAAGTCGACAGTTCGCCCCTTTGAATCCGTTAAACGACCGTCATCAAGGATTTGTAAAAGAAGGTTGAAGAAGTTATGGCTCGCTTTTTCCACTTCGTCAAATAAGATGACGCTATACGGTTTTTCTCTAACTTTGTCGGTTAATTCTCCCCCTTCATCGTACCCTACATAACCGGGCGGAGAACCGATAAGACGCGCTACGGCATGAGATTCCGTAAATTCACTCATATCGATGCGAATCATGGCCTCTTCATCACCGAAAAGGCCGGCCGCCAAGGCACGTGCCAGCTCCGTTTTACCTACGCCGCTGGGCCCCAGGAAAAGGAAAGAGCCGACAGGTCGCTTCGGATCTTTCAGACCCGCTCCGGAACGGCGCATGGCTTTAGCCACAGCTCGAACAGCTTCATCTTGCCCGATAACCCGTTTATGCAACTCATCTTCCAAGTTAAGAAGGCGTTGCGCTTCAGTCGTACCGATTTTTTGTACGGGCACTCCCGACCAGACGGAAACGACATCGGCAATATGAGAGCTTAAAACCTGAGGCCAGTCTTTTGCCTTTTGGGCTTCTTTTAACTCACGAATTCGTTCTTCCATCTCTTTGGCCTTATCACGCAAAGCGGCACACTCTTCAAACTTTTCGGCTGCCGAAAGTTCACTTTTTTTCTTTTCAATTCGCGCCAATTCGTCTTCCGCTTCTTTTAATTCACCGTTAGAAACGGCATGTTCTAATCGAACCTTAGAAGCCGCTTCATCAATAACATCAATAGCCTTATCGGGCAAATATCTGTCAGCAATATAACGAGCAGACAGTTTTACCGCATCCGATAAGGCTTCGTCCGTAAAGTGAACATGATGAAAGTCTTCATACGGTCCTTTTAATCCCTGCAAAATAGCCAGAGCCTCTTCTTCCGTCGGTTCTTCTACGCGTACCGGCTGGAATCGGCGAGTCAAGGCCGAGTCCTTTTCAATATACTTGCGATATTCATCCGTCGTCGTGGCACCGATACACTGAAGTTCACCTCTGGCCAAGGCAGGCTTTAAGATGTCGGCGGCATCCATAGTCCCTTCAGCCGAACCGGCACCGATTAATTGATGCAATTCATCAATAAACAAAATTAACGATGAATCTTCTTTAACCGCTTCCAAGAGTTGTTTGATCCGCTCTTCAAATTCGCCGCGATATTTAGTGCCGGCAACCAGACTTGCCATGCTCAAGGAGATGACCCGTTTATCTGCCAACGGCTTAGGAATATGGCCGTCTGCAATTTTTTGTGCCAATCCTTCGGCTACAGCTGTTTTGCCTACGCCGGGTGATCCGAGAAGAACCGGATTGTTCTTCGTACGCCGACACAAAATTTGGATGACCCTGTCAATTTCCTTATCTCTGCCGATGACGGGATCGATTTTGCCGTCTTTCGCATCTTTATTTAAATCGCGCCCGTAAAGGGCGAGAGGGTTTTCTTTTTCAGTTCCCGTATCCGTGTCCGGGGTTTCTTCCCCGCCCTGGCGAACGGGTACTCTTTCTTCAATTTCTTCAATAATGCCGGCCGTATCAATATCCATATTTTCCAATACGTGAACGGCCATACTGTCTTCTTGTTGCAATAATCCCCAAAGAATAATATCCGTTTCAATGGGCCGCGACTGTTTGGCAGCCTCACGCGAAGCCTCTTCCATGGCCAGGCGGGTCTTGGTCGTTAAGACAGGGTTATCCGTCACTGCCGTACCGATTCCCACTACGCCTTCTATGACTCGCATGACATTGCCGTCCGTAAGTCCCAGTCGACGTAGGATTTTCCCGCCTTCTCCTTCTTTTTCCAAAAGCAGTCCGATTAATATATGTTCAGTTCCCACATAGTTATGTCCCATACGGCAAGCCGCATCGCGAGCATAGCGGAGAACGCGTTTTGAAGGTTGTGTAAAATGTTGTTCCATGCACATCCCCCTCCTTTCAAACCTTTCTGTTACGGCTCACGCCGTACGTACTTTTTAATGAGACTGCACAATAAGCGAGCCCTTTCTTTTTCTTCCGAATCTTCATCATTAAATCGCCTCAGACTTACATACGCGGAGTCAACAGCAGTGACCATAGCCGCATAGGTTTGCAAATCGGCATCGATTAAACCGCTCGTTACGGCCAGACGAAAATCACTCAACAAATTGAGGGCTTCTTCCTGTTCCATCAGTCTGGCTTGAGTCAATACACCGTAGCTACGGTACAGACGATCGAGGAAAAGATCGGACTTTTCTTCCCGTAAGGCACGTCTGCATTCCCGTTCTTCCTCAATAATATGACCGACAACCGTTTCCGCTCGGTCCAGCAAGTCTTCTTCCGAAATGCCCAAGGTCATTTGATTGACCACTCGAAAAACATTACCTACATGCGTACTTCTTCCTGAATATACGCCCGAAAAGCCGAATCCGAACTTCGTAATCCCTTGCATAATTCGACGCAACTTTTTAGCTGCAATAAGCCCCGGCAAATGAAGACTCACACCGATAAAAAGTCCCGTCCCGGTCATGGCCGGCATGGATGTCAAATAGCCGAAATCTTCATGAAAAGCCAACTCCGTTTGACCTTCCAGCACATTGTCGACGGCAAAGGCCTCCGCGGCGGCCTGGCGAACATTGCTTCCTGAAACAATCGTATTGATAACGAAATGATCCGTTTCATTCACCGCCAAAGAAGCAGCCGCATCTTGACGTAAAAATAACAGCTTGCCTTCCCCTTTTTTTGCAAGAGTAGGCGTTATGATCCTGCGTGCTGCCGCCAAATCACGATTCTCATCGCCCATATCATTGACGGATAACGCTTCATATTGACCTTTCCCCAATTCGTTCAAACCGGGTATGCAAGCACGTGCCGCCTCACATACAACAGCCTTATCTTCTGCCGATGCCCGTTCGGGAAAGGCTCGATTCTTCATATTACGTGCCAACCGGATACGACTATCCAAGACGACATCGTCATCCGTACCACGACTTTCCTGCCACGGCAAGACGAGAGACCGTATATACTCATTAAACACGATCTTCACCGCCTTCGAAGCTCAAAGCTTTGATTTCATCTCGAATCCGCGCAGCCTCTTCGTAGTTTTCTTGAGCCACCATGAGCTTTAATTCCCGGCGCAATTTCTTTATATGGGCCTTTGTCCGAAATACCTCCGTACCGCAAACAGGAACCTTTCCTACATGACGCACATGACCATGAATCCTCCTCAAAACGGGTTGTATTTCTTCAGAAAAAGCGGTATAACACGCTGAACACCCGAATAGGCCCGTGCGATTGAAGTCGGCAAAAGTCATGCCGCATTCCGGGCAAGTAACTTCCGAGGTTATCGTAATTTCATCGTCACCGGTTGCTGTTTTGCCGAAAAAATTATTTCCCCATGCCTCAATATCCTTACCGTTTATGAGGATCCCTTCTTTTTCGGCACAGGCGGCACACAAATGTAATTCCGTCCGCTTACCGTTTTCTATTTTAGTAAGATGTACGACCGCATCGGCCTTTTTACAACTATCACAGAGCATGTAAAGCCTCCCCTTATCCCTTGGGTACGAGCTCAAGACTTTTTAAAATACGCGTAATAACAGCCATGCGTTGTGCTTCGTCATCAAGTTCTTCAAATAAAGATTTAAAAGTCTGATGCAACATAATGGCCTCCCTATTTGTTACTGCCTTATGTTTTAATAATTTAAACAGCAGGCCGTCCAGATCTTCCATAGAAATGCTGACGGCAGGGCGTCGTTCCGATAAAGCAACAGGTGTACGGTCATGTTTTTTTCGCTTTTGCAACCGCACAATGCGTACGAAACCGCCGGATCCCCTTCTCGATTCGACGATAAAGCCTTTATCATTGGAAAAGCGCGTGCTCAAAACATAACTGATTTGTGAAGGCGCACATTCCAACTCATCTGCCAATTCATTACGGCGAAGAACTATATTTTCTTCCTCTTCTTCCAATAACTTATGTAAAATAAACTTTTCTATTTTATCGGCTAATACACTCATATTATCACCTCATAAATACATCTGAGAGGTCCTTTTCATACGCTTTGACCTTACAATTATTATATTAGACTTTTTGACTTTTTACAAGAAGAATACCCCGACTAATCCGGGATGATTGACAGTATATAGTCCTTCTTTTTATAATAAATAAGTTATATACCTACGTTCGACACTGTATTGAGGGAGGCACTCATGTTAAGTACATCCTACTTTTGGAACTTGTCAAAAGCCATCTACAGGCCGCGCAATTTCCGCGAACAAAAGCGGGCTTTTTCCTTCTTTTGCATCAGTATTATGCACAAAGACCTGTTTAGAGAGTTCTATGACTACTTCGATTCATACGAACCTATGAAGGGGTTCTTTACTGAAAAAGACATTGATTTCCAAGAGAGTATGACCCGAGTTTTCCTTTATAAAAACTCGACCATGCGGGAACGCCTGACCGCCTTGGAGCATCATTTCGATATTCTCCGTACCATGTTTACGGATGAGGTTATTCACGAACTGTATTGGGGCAAGGGCTACACACTCTGGGAATCTCCCGATCCGGAACTGCCCCTCGTCTGTCGCCTCATCTTCGATACGGGACAACGAAAAGAAGGGTTCTTATCCTTATATCTGTATTATGAGAACGAAATGATTTACCATTTTAACTTCCGCTTCGACTATAATAAGAGCGGAGTTCCTTCCTTGTATGTAGGTACTCTTCAAGGTTCTAAAGAAGGCTTGGCGCTGACAAAGGTGTTGACGAAGAAACTCTTCGGGTACAGGCCGAAGAATTTCATTCTCTACTTATTACGTATTTTCATACAAACCTTGGGAATGAAAAATTTATATGTCATTACGGATGAAGGTTTTTATACCAATAGCCATCTTCTGCGAGGAAACCGTTCAAAAAAGACGAACTTCAACGATTTCTGGAAAGATGAAGGTGCCTTCTCCGTATCAGACGAAAAAATGTATTGGGCCTTACCGATTGAAGAAAAAAGGCGCACATACAGTGAAATCAAGTCGCAAAAACGCAACCTTTTCCGCAAGCGTTACTTATTGATGGACACAATCATACCTACTTACATAGAAGCTATAAAAAGACTCTTCCGACCGGAATTTACACCCGTACCGTCAGCCGTAGACCCTGCTTCGATTACGGATAAACCGGCAGATTACGACCCCATCGAAGCCCCGAAGGGGTAGTCCCCTTGACTTTTCTATAAATACTGGTAAGTATCTGACTCGCCAGTATTTATAGAAATCAAATATAGCACAGCGTTTAAAAGAACATGACAAGCACAAATATGTATGCTGCGAATATTACCTGTATTTACAGTGCTCTTTTAGTAAACTTTATGTATTTCGTAGCATGTACACAATGATGGTACGTATGCTCCGTAGCAGGAAGTATCACTTCATAAACTAATGAATTATCTATTTTGTAGGAATTGGTAATAAATTCCCCTTTAATATTGAAGAAGGGTTGTATATAATCAATAGTAGGCATATGAGATCGCATCCTTTCTTTAGGGCTTGGACACTTTTATTGTAAAGCATGCGAGCCTCATATGCTTTTGTTTTGCAAAAAAATAATGCTGAAGTCAGCACCTATTCGGTGCTGACCCCAACATTTATTATAGAACCTTATTTACGAATCAGAGCTTTTTGCATTCTTTAATAGGTCCTGAAGACGCCGATGACGATA